>JGI10211J34971_10000002_pt1 | contig 166644 bp, 194 predicted proteins | sample Etolagsediment_FD_34971 | JGI IMG/M metagenome (IMG submission 34971) | reverse complement strand
ACTACTGCTACTTATGCTCGATGAGGAGCTACTTACTGAAGAACTAGAAGAACTGCTCGCACTAGATGAGGAGCTACTTACCGACGAACTACTGCTACTTACGCTCGATGAGGAGCTACTTACTGACGAACTACTGCTACTTATGCTCGATGAGGAGCTACTTACTGATGAACTGCTACTACTAGATGAGCTTGATGAACTCGGGACAAAATCTGGGTCATATATAGTGCTAGTAAATTTGTATGCTGATATTTTGCCAGATAATATAAAATCATTAATTTGCGAGGCATTAAAACGCGTTGCTTCTATATATATAATTTCATCTATAGATAATGTTATAAGTCCACCAACATAGTGTGGAATTCTAGAATGGACCAATATTCGTGAAGCGGGTATAGTTCCACAAATTAATGACAGCCTTTGCCCACTAATATTGGTAACAACTATTATTTCTTTGGTCAGACGAGTCTGATTCGTCTTACGTACCCGCTTCATATATATATATTTGTCAGATTTGGATTATGACATAAACCCCCTTATGTCTTCTTTACGCTTTTGTACCAACTTCTTTTTGTCTTTTGGCATATCGCCTTCACCCAAAAGCTGATCGCAACCTTCCAAGAAGTATTCATATGCAAAATCATCAGTATACACTCGTTCTTCAGCGGTTCTAGTTTTGACGGATTTTAGAAACCCTTTAAATTCCTCAAAATAACTACCATAAATATGAAACGAATCGACGATATGAACATATTCCCCTATTTTTATACCAAGTTGTGATGCTACATATGATTGCAACTCTACAAACGCATACATATTCATAAATGATGCCTTATAGGCATCATTGCTTCTCATATGGACAGTCATATTTAATTTAGAAATATATCCATTATCACAATTGGCACAATGCCCCGACCCATGATTGTTATGGCATGTTTTGCATAACGACTTTTCTATTCTAAACCAAAGCCTTTGTAAGCATGCTGGGTCATGGATGCCTAAATCTTTCCAACACTGCCATGTGACTGCTTGGGCACGCCTGGTGTGGCCACAATTTTTTAGTATTTTGACGCATTGTTCGATTTGGTTTATTAGTCTTTCTTTTGGAGAATATGTTCCTTTAAACCTGCCATATTCCCAATCTTCTTCTTTTTCTATAATATCATATTCAAACAACCTCTCATGATATGTATATTCCCATTTACCAGCTGATGGGTCTACCCAGTGGTCATGGACTCCCAAAAGCACCTCATCTCTGTACTTTTCTAAATCATCTAAACCACCTGGAAATGCTCGATGGATACGTGGTTCAGCCATTGGGTTCAGGATATGTATCATTGCAGTTACATCACGGCTATTCGGGTCATCTGCCTGATCGTATTCTGTTGGGAACATTGCACCATGCCTCCAGCACTCAAACACAGCTTTTTCCCAGGCAATTGGCAGCGTATCTTCGACAATATGGATTGTTTTCAATTTTAATCTCCAAAATTTGTTGTTGGTTCTAATACATAACGATGGTATATACTGCAAATATAAATGTGGCACTTTAGGAGTACTGAAATGGTCGAAAAAGAACATAATTACCCAAAAACTAGTAGTACAGAGATGAAAAAGGTCAACAATGCTGTTGTGGGCGATTCTAAGAAACAAACCACATACAACGGCCCACACTTAAATGGTGGAAAGGGCACTGTATATAACCAAGCCAAAATCACAAATGGTTTTATGACACAAGATTCAAGACCAGGGCATAAACAGCAAGGAAATATAGAGGATAATGCGACTAATAAGTAGCTGTATTTAAACCGCATGAATCTATCAAACACAAAAGTTTATCTATGCGGACAAATTGAAAACGATCCAGAGGCGATGGGTTGGAGATTAGATCTGGCCCGCCGCCTCCCGCTTATCAACCCAACAATATCTGTTTGGGACCCAATGGTTAAGCCAGAATGGGTTCATCCAGATATTAAAAATAACGAAATGGCCTTCGCATGGAAACAATATATCAATAGCAACCCCAGCGATGAGTGGCAAGGCGAAATGTGCCATATTGCTAATAAAAAAGTTCGAAGAATATGCAAACAATTGGCCAATAAATGCGATTGGATGATTGCTAGAATATGCAAAAAGTTTACATGGGGTAGTATAGATGAGTTGGAAATTGCAATAAACAGGAAAATTCCTGTATTTCTATGGCTACCTGATGGATTGATTAGCATATATGGCATAGCTGGAGTCATAGAGGATTACAGCCTGGTCCCATATTATATGCATGAAGATATGGAATCATTACTAACTACGATTTCCGATGTAGATAAGGGTATTTCTGATTTGCTGAAGAAAGACCCAGAGACTTGGATGACGTTATCGTGGACTAATGCTGCCTCGGAGACAAATAATGCGTAAAGTAGAATTAGATGTAAACAAACAGTCACAACTAAACAGCGCGACTGAATTTACCAGGAGGCATATGTGTCCTGCGATTGTAGTGTCGCCAGATTTGGTTACCGGCGCACATATCGCTAGGTCGGTATCAAGGTCAAACCACAAGATTATCACAGCTGTTGATTGGCCTAAAGGGACGCAATATTTAAGTGATAAATTCAGGGGAATGCCATCGGAATCAATTAGTGCTGATGGGTTTGAAATTTTACTAACTGCTAATGGAAAGCTTGGCATCCTAAAGGAAATAAAATTCCTTTCAAATTTCTTTCGTGACCATTTCCCACCAACTATAGAACTTAGGTTTGTCTTGGGGTGGCACATGCAGGATAGAACTGTAGACCAATTTGAGTATATGGTTGATGCGTGTAAACAAATACCAAATCCTACATTAATCAGAACTACCCACTTAACTAAGATTAGTTCTGCAAATGGGTCTATAGAATCACATAATAGCGTGATTGATAAAATTCTGGCAATTAGAAATATCCCAATCAAGATTAGTGGCAACATCAACGCTAAATCACGTATTGGCTGCAAAAAAGCTGTAAGATTTGCATGCACTTTAGAGCAAGCCACAGTATTACAAAAAGCATTATCAAATAATGCTATTGGTCAAATCAATAAAGCAGTACACGAAGCTGAAGAATCCATTTCGTAAATCTTAGTGTTAAATTCTTTTCATATTGCACCTTCAAATATATCATAGGAGGTGCAATATGAAAAGAATTATATTAGCACTCATCATCATCTTATTGTTGCCGGGATGCGGCATATTGGACGGTTCAACCCGTATAGTCCCAGCAGAATCTATGGCCACTAGAGAAATAGAAGAGAAAGGCGAGGGACACACTGCCACTGGTGTATTTGTATTTAGGTATTATCCTAAGGGTACGTACCCAAAATTCGCAATGCCTATAGAGGAGAAAAACAATGAGCAATAAAGGCATACGAAGAACTATCATAGGATTATTGATTAGCACTACCTCGTTGGCTATATTGTGCGTACTATTAACAACGATTGTGATTATGCGGCCAACAGTAATAGAGAAAGTTGACTCAGGCCCAGGTGTTGTGACATATGACTTGGGCAATGGCAGGAAAATTACCGCACCAGGCGATGGGATTATAGAATGGAGTGGGAATTTCACTGATATAACAACCCCCACATCATTGAGTCGTACAGATGAAGCTGAAGCTGTAGGCGTGGCGTTTAAAGCTACTGGTGCGAATGGCAAGTTTATTTTAGAGATGGACTTTGAGCTGCCAGAAGCGAACATACCTGATGGCCCAACGAGCTTAGCCGGTCATGCTAATATGGGTGTCAAAGCCATCTTCTCTAATGGCGCAACATCAATTTATATTATCGCCGCACTATCGATTTTAGTTGGTTGTGTGCTAGGATTCTGGCTAAAAGCTTGGAAAGTTGGGCTAGGGTTTATAGTTGGCGGCGTGACGATGTTTGCAGTCGCAAAATTTTTCACAACATATCCTTGGGTGTTACTCATATTGTTTTTTGTGGTGATAGCTGTAGTCGGATTTATATTATGGGATTACTGGAAGAAACGAAAAACCGGCGAGACAATGGACGCCATTATTGCTGCTGGCGAGGGCTTGCCAACAAAAGTCAAGGCTGCTTTTACTAAATTAGTAAGTGCAGAGGCGCAGGCACGTGGTGTTAGCAGCACGGCTAAGAAGATTGTAAGTGAGCTTAAAACTAAGTCTGCAGTGCCGCTAGCTAAAATAGATTTAAGCGATGAGTTAAAAGAAATATATGAGACGTTAAAAGAGCAACCAAATAATCTATCGGAGGATGAGGGTTAAACATTCACGCTGTTTCTTGATGTATTTATTATTATATAGATTAGGAGACAGCATGTTTAATACAAACTTCGTATTTCATCCAGGGAAAATAGCAGTACTGCTAGATGGTGGTGCTGGTTCTAGCGGCAAAGGCAAATTAGCATCTTTTATAGGTGAAAACGCCAGTAATTGGCAATTTTGCTGCCAAGCATTTATGTCGAACGCCGCGCATTGGGTAATCGACGATGATGGCAATAAATATCTATACCAAGCCCTAAACTCGGTGGCACACCTAAAAGACAAATATGAAAAGATGTATATCTGCGGTGGTGCTGTTTTAGAACTAGAGCCGCTTCTAAAAGAAATCGAGCTACATGGGCTGACACCAGATAAACTTGGCATACATCCTGTTGTTGCGATTGTGCAGCAAAAAGATGTGGATTATGAGCGTGGGGTGTGCAATTTTGAGGGCGATCCGTTTGACAATATTGTTCAATCAGATTGTATGAAGCTTGGTTCCACATTACATGGGGTCGGAGCGGCTAGAGCTAGAAGAATTTTGAGGCGGTCAGATATCTTGATTGCTAGAGACGTACCAGAGCTGCAACCTTTCCTATGTCAAACAGACTGTGAGATGATGGATAGGTTAGAACGCGGCCAAGCAGGGCTATTGGAGATAGCCCAAGGCTACCAGCTCGGCTATCTCACAAAGTTCTATCCCAAAACCACATCTCGCAATTGTACTGTCGCAGCCGGGTTGGATGATTGCGGACTACCACCATCCGTAGTACAAGATGTTCTTATTAACTTTAGAACATTCCCAATTAGAGTTAACAATAATAAATATATTCATGCTGAAACTGGTGCAGTGCTTACAGGCCAGGATATGGATGAGATGCGGGCCGCTGGCAATGCTGATATGATTAAGACACTCAAGGGCGACTCCGGTGGTTGTTATGATGACCAAGAAGAAGTGACATGGGAGTATATTACCGAATCAAGTGGCGTTAAGAATCTAGACCCAACAAGGGAGATTCGCGAGAGAACATCACTCACAAAACTAGAACGTAGAGCATACACTTTTAGCAAGCAAAATCTACAAGATGCGATAAGGTTCAATCGTGGTAATGGCCACACATATCTATCTATCAATTTCATAAACTATGTTGATATGGCAATTGAAGGAAAACGTGGCGGGCCTGAGCAATTGACCGACAAAATCAAGACATGGATAGACGCAAATATTGAAATTATAAACCCAGAGACAGAGACTCTGAAATTCCTGGGTACCGGCGCATTAACAAACGATATGGTCGTATTATAATGGCAAAATTATCTATTGCTACTGGTATAATCGCAGATGAGCCGACAAATTGCTTAACTACGTATCCAAAAGAGGTTTTGGAAAAAGCAGTTAAGCAATTTAATAATCGTACGGCCAAAAATCCTATAAAAGGTGGTGTATTAGACCTATCTAATATAGACGAGATAGGCGAAGCAACACACATCACACGCAGGATGTTTATAAACGAATCCGGAATGTTATGCGCTGAAATTGAGACGCTAGATACTGACGCTGGACGCGAATTATTAAAGAAGATACGCGGTAATTCTAGGGTCATAGCTAGACCAATTATGTGTGTTCCCGCATATATCGATATTTTAAAATCGCAACCAAACAGGAAAGACCCACTAGAGGTAACTAAAATTAACAGTATCATGAGGATACAGATACAGGCGGAATGCGATGAAGCTAAATGAGGCAATTGAGAAAATAACAAAAGCTGGGCCAAATAATGTTAGAATCGTTTCAGACAAGTCACGATACAAGATAGAAGCTAAAATAGGCGGAGTTTGGATTTCTGTTATTGATGGCGTAGAAAAATCAATAGCAGAAAACCTGGTCCGAAAAGCTTTAAACAGGACAATATTAGGATGAGTAAAAACAAAGCCTATGTATTTGCATTTGGCGGCAAAATATTAGAGTGTGAATCGCTACTAGAGTTGCGCAGCGGTATTTCTGAGGAAGAATGGAGCATGATAGTAGCTCAGACTGCAGAATTTTATCTGCAGCTAAATGCTGTGCACCAGTCTAGTGTATCACTAGATAGAGCTGACCATATGATTATGCGGCAACTCAGTAGAACACTTAAATTCATAAAAAAACTGGACCCGATATCATATTCGCAGCTTAATATTGAAGAAAGAAAGCAGGAGTATAAAACAATTGCTAATAACGAAATACAAAACACTATAGATATAAGCTATGGTAATGAGCCCAATAAACATGTCGATATTGTATCTGTCAATAGGCTTGACTAATGCCGCAATATGATGAGATAACGATAAAATGGCCAAATGCTATTTTAAAAGTAGTTGGTGAATTTACTGAATTTGCCGACCACGTTCGATTTGATGCCATATTAATTTATCAATCAGAAAGTTACAACGATAAATTAATATATAAGACATGGGTTAGGAAGAAACTAGGATATTTTGACCCAGACTCTATGCTGGCAATCCCAGACCCAAAATTAGTCAAAATTGCCCATAAGTTTGAAAAGATGGGCCAACAAATTTTTAATATTCGCTTCCAGTCGCTGCTAAATGCCCGCAAGTTATAACACCAAACTCACCAATATATGTGGTTTGGTGTTCTTTTAACCTTATGTGTACCAAACCTTTCGAGATGCTCATAATATATATAGAATATTAGAGCGGGCACGTGATGGTCATTCTATCAAACACGCACCGCCTGCACAAGCCTTCTCAGAACGCAGTGTTGTGTTGTCGTCTTCTTCCCTAAATTTCGTCCAGTCGATTGATTGGCTATTATTAATTAAATTCTGCCAGATAGTTTTATCTGATTCTGTCTTAACCTCTTCCCTTGGTGCGTTAACATATTCTTTATCGCCTGTGTCTGGCAACATTGATACGCCGCTGAAGAATTTACGGTGCCGCCATAGGAATTCTTTTACATCATCCCATTCATCTTGCTTTACAGTAATGGTGTTAGAAACATTATGTGTCACACCAGGTGACGAATTTGGTTTTGCAGTTCCAGGAATAACCCAATTACGCTGGGTCATTAATACCTTTTCTAAGAATTCAATCGCTGTTAGGTCATGCCTAGTAATAGCATTTTCAGGTGCTTTGATAGGGAATGTGATTAGGTCTTTCCTGGCATCAACTGAAATGCACATATGTGGGTTCTTATTTTTAAAATGTTTATAGACTGGGCAGTCTGGGTTGGCACGCACTCTCCTGAAATATTTCTCTGCATGATGAGTATGAATGCCACTACCAACTGCACCTAATACAATAGATGCAGAACCGCTTGGCTTAATACATGTGACTCTGGCTGCGGTGTTAATTCCGATTCTATTTGCAATATCAATATTGGTTTCGACTGCTACCTGTGCAGCGTTTCTCTGGATTTCCGGATTTAGTGCGATATCAGGATTATCCATAACGCCGGTCATCGATACACCAAGTAGTGCCTCTTTATTGCAAACTGCTTCACTTACCCATCCAAGATATTTAAAATCAGTATAGCCAGCTTGAGCTGTGCCGATAATCGCAGCAGCCTTTACACGCTCATATAGCTCTTGTTCGTTATCAACATCAGATACATTTACTTCTGTTAGGTTGCACATCTGCCATCCCCAATGGGTGGCATTTACTTTCAGGTTTGGGAGTTTGCGGTTAGTTGATGCTGCCCACTTGCTGAGGGACATCTTCAATTCTGGTGTGATGGTCAACTTCGGATTCATCCCGATTTCTACACAATTATGAACATACAACCCATTAGCGTCAAAAGCAGATGGGCCTGGCACCGTACAATCATACACTGGATGAATACCTATATGATCTATTGATTTGATGGTGTCATATATATTATCAGACCAAAAGTTATTGTCTTTAATCTCTTCTAATTTTTTGGCTTTTTGTGCGTTGCTAAACCCAACCTGTGACGCGAACCTTTTAATCGATTTACCAGATATGATTAAATCATGCGTCGCTGCACAAATTACTTTTTTATATCCACCATGACCATTAGGCATTGGAATGCGACGTTCTGCATGCCTTTCTTTAGCAATATTAGATTTTATGCCAAAATAACTTAATATGAGTTGTACTTTTTTTAGGTTATCTAGTTGATTAGAACACAATCTAATACTATATCTTCCTTTAGACGCGATAGTAACAGTTCCATCTGCATCAAAATATCCAGTCAGAAACCCTCTTAATAACGATTTGGATGACTTCAATAATTGATCAGATATATGCTTACCACCACCCTTTAAATTTAAATCTCTGAATAGATGATATGAAACTGCTAAATTATATAATTTTTTGCTTTCTGATTGCACATAAGGATTTGCAATAATTGCTTTACTAAATTTTTCTCTACTATAATTCGGATGATTTTCGGAATTAAGTCCAGATTTTTGTAAAATATCATTGGCAAATACCCTATCTTGATATTTATCATCACCCCAAAATTTTATTTGTGCTGAATTGCCACGTGCTCTTTTAACAATATTTCCATCACCAATAAACCATCCCAATACCAGCCCCTTGCCCCATTCTTTTTCATCTGAATATTGGTTTGATGCAGAATGGCTACTATGATCATGCAATTTGATGTTGTCACCAACCATCAAATTTCCAACAGATTGCCACCCATTATTAGTCATGACTTTGTGATTAGCAGTAATATCAATATGTCGGCCACTTTTCATCTCAACACGTAACACTTGTTTTGATCCTGTTGGGAAGAACCCATTAGATTTGAACTTTTTACCGTCAACTACTGCTTTAAATGGCACGTCAAGTAGGTCACATACTTGTTTTAATCCATCATCGGTGCTAACCCAAGTATCGCCAGTAACACATGGGTTTGCGCCGGTATCTTCATCATCTGTAAAATAAAATCCTGGCTCGCCCCATTGCTCTGTGGCTTTAAAGATTCGACAGAATTGTCTTTTCTTGATGTCTTTGCGATGCAAAACGACAGAATTATTTGCTCTAGCACGCCATGGATGTGTACTATACCAGTTGCCAGTTTTTGAATTCATCATCTCACCATCATCTAGTGAGAATAAACAAATCATTGCTGCTTCTCTGATTCCGCCAGCATAAACGGCGTTAGCTAGCATACACATAATATCATAACATTCGATTGGTTTTAGTTGTCTACCTTGAGCATTTTCAAGCACCTTTCTGACATTGTTTAATGACGACTTCAATGGCAGATGCCCAGGTGCTCTTCCACCTGACGTTTTGAGTAATGCACCTTGTGGCCTGATTTTGTTGTATGCGAATTCAACATATACTCCTGTACGTAAGTATGACCTAATAAGCTCATGGGCAGCGTCGGCCCATCCTTCTATAGTATCAGGTACTATATGGTGAATAACGTTTTTCTTGTCAATAAACTTGACAGGTTCTAGCTGGTCAATGTGCTGGAATTGGACTGAAAATCCAACGCCTGTTCCACTAAGTAGAAGCCAGAATGCTTCTGAGAATGCACGCGCCCTGTTTATAATAGAAAAGCTACAGTTATAACCTTTAGCATTATTTGCCTCCATCGCTGGGCCGCCAAACTGCATAGACCTCATTGATGGTAAGACTTGCTTCGCCCGCACTTTATTAAACGCCCATTCCAATTCTTTTGTGATAGAAGGATATCTATCTATATGCATTTGCTCTACACGGTCGACTATTTCTGGGAAAATTTCCCGTCGATTGAGTTCTGGTTTAAAACGTGAGTATCGCGTCATAGTTACATAATCGGCCATCATTTCAGTGTTTGGCTCTATGCGTAATTTAGCTTGCCTATCACTAAAGAGGATGAAAGCTTCTGCTACCTCATGGTATTGGTAATCCATTAACTTGCGTTTGACAATACCAGTAATAACATCGGTAGCGATTACACCATTATCAGCGGTAATAGCAGCCTCATTGATGATAGATTCGATCAGATTTTCAAATTTACCATTTATGTCATGGCCGGTTTCTGCCGCTGACCTTTTAATCCCATACTCAATTTTAGACTTGTCAAAATCGACTAATGAACCATCACGTTTTGACACCTTTGGTGTAGTTGCAACAGAAGTGGGCATCTATGGCCTTCCTATATCTATGTAAGTATTTCTATTAATTAGACTTAAGTATTTTCGAACTGTCTTCCACATGGCCGCTGGGTTTATTTTTGAGCAACCGATATGTTAGGCACATTATTGTTCTCTGAACCCTGTCCCGAGCGTTTAGAATACTATCCGAAAAATCATAAAGTATTTAATACAAACACGAGATCTACTAATTTTCGAGGATGAAAGAATGAATAATTGCCCTGAACCTGTAAGTGGGGCTGTGCCACAAGATAGCCCACTTACTATTATTACTACTAAGATTAAACAGGCTAATTTATTTTCTATAGAATTAATAAAGCAAGCAGAATCTATATTACAAGTTCTCGATCGTAAGCTGCTTGGCAATCAAGCAACTGACGACGATTGTAAAGACAATCTTAAATCGATTGATGAAGAATATATTATGCCGTATTTATGTGATACAGAAGCAAATCTTGGAAAGCTAGAAGCAATAATAATAAAGATAGCAGCACTAATCTAAAGCAAAACTAAGACGCGCAAAATAGCAAAACAATTACGAAACTCAGCAATTACGAAACTCAGCAATTACGAAACTCAGCAATTACGAAACTCAGCAATTTGTTCGCAGCAGAAGTGTTAAAAGGCCACGATCGGCATAAAGACAGCTCGCCGTCCAGAAGATGGCAGCGGTGAAATCCAATGATGATAGAGTGCCCGGTGGCCTCTTTTTACCAGGTAAAAGCCACCATAAAGAAGCGCAGGATCCCCTGGCCGACCAGAACCGTTAGGTTGGTGCAACGGGCCTATCGTTGGTTAGTACCCTAAGGATTAGAAATTAGGCTCTACTAAGGAGCTGGAGAGAATCCGGCTGTAACCGAAAGTTCTTAAGTTGGCCACACTTAAAGGGTGAGGTGCGCTGGTACGGTATGGCCCCTCAGCCTGTGGTGGGTAGTTCACTATACTTAGAATATCCTTTCTTTTCTTTGTGAAACCTACCCCTGCGCAACTAAAGGAGACCTGACTATTCTGATTGTATTTAATGTTGGGAAAGATTACTAAAGCATTAAAGCATTAAAGAACTCAATAATCGGAGATACGATGAGAGTACCAATTCGTGATGCGGATAGGTTCTTTGTTGAACTTGATGAGATAGAAAAAATACACTCATACAATATTGATATTAGAAATAGGGAAATATTCATATCTGGGGAGGATGGGCTTGACCCAGATATAGAGCCTGGCGTTAATTATATTATGTCTGCTAGGTTGATACGTAATCTCCGAATATTAGTTAATCGCAGTAATAAGCCAATATTAATTCATATGAAAACATGTGGGGGCAGTTGGAACGAGGGGATGGCCATGTATGATGCAATCAAATCATGTCCAACCCATGTTACTATATTGAACTATACTCACGCACGTAGTATGAGTTCATTGATATTGCAAGCTGCAGACAGACGAGTTATGATGCCACATTCTGAATTTATGTTTCATCATGGGACATATAGCGATGACGGCGAGATGGTAACTGTTATGTCCAACTTAGATTGGTACCGGCGCACAATAGATGTTATGTGCGGCATCTATGTTGATGTTATGAAGGAAACTCCAGGCAGTAAATGGGTAAAGGTTTCAAAAGATAAGATTAGGCAATGGCTGGATGAGCAGATGGAAAAGAAAAATGATGTATTTATGTCTGCCGAAGATGCTGTGTGCAATGGGTTTGCTGATGCGGTATTCGACAATGATTGGGGAAAGTTAGTTGGATGATTGTTTCAAAGAAGCACAAGTTTGCTTTTGTACATATTCCGAAAACTGGTGGGACTTCTATTACGTTGATGCTTAAGCCATATCTTGGTAGTGGGCCGACCCATGGCCGAGGGTGGCAAAAGGCATATCATAAATATGAATTACATTCCCCATTAATGCCATTTAATCATATGGGTAATTATTTTAAATTCGCATTTGTTAGAAATCCGTGGGATTGGCTGGTCTCGTTATATCATACTGGTGCGATTAATAGGATGATAGGCCGAGCTAAAAGGGCTAAAAAACCAGCATGGAATGAATTAATACGAATGATAAATGCTGGGGCTGTGTCAGTTAGATGCCAATCAACATGGCTCAAATGCCATGCTGTGTCAGTTGATTATGTTGCAAGATTTGAACAATATGAAAAAGAAGTAGCATATATCTTTAACCGATTGGGACTTAAGTACAAAAATATACCACATAGATTGAACAATGGAAGGAAGCGGCAACATTATACTGAATGGTATGATGCTAATAGCCGACGGGTGATTGGGCGGCTGTTTAAACATGATATAACTGCTTTTAAATATAAATTTGGGAAATAATAATAATAATGTTACAATTATTAAAAAAATGGCTAAAGCGTGAGACTCATGTGTTTGTACATTTTGATGGCCCTATAAATATAAATATTTCCGGCGAGTATACAAGTTCACAAAATGCAAGTATTTTAAAACAAGGTACGAACGCTGAAGATGATGTTCAGGTTGAGCCAGTATTAGGCAATATTGAGCTACCTGTGGCAGACTTCGGACAGAACATTAAAGGTTAGATATGGCCACTGAATACAATAGAATCGGATTAGACCTTGGGACCAAAACCATTGTGTGTGCGATCAGGTCTGGTGATGGTAGACTTACATTTCGCAAAGAAATAAATGGATTTTTTGTGTTTCCTAAGAAAGATGCGTTCACTAGGAATATGTTAGTGAAGCAGAAGATTCCGTTTATAGAGCGAGATGGGAGATTTATTGCCCTCGGGTCTAGGGCGGAACAATTTGCGTATGCGATTAACTCGACATTACGTAGGCCAATGGCTGAAGGCACTGTTAGTAGAGAACAAGAGGCCATAAATATTATGGCTTCGATTGTTCAAGCACTTATTGGCAAGCTTGAAAAAGATACGATTTTATATTATTGCATCCCAGCAAACGCACTTAATAAACAGACGAATGTGCAATACCATGATAAGGTTGCTAGGTTGATATTTGATAGTTATAAGAGGTCCGAAGTCACAATTAATGCATACTCAATTAATGAGGCTAGGGCGATTGCAATTGGCAGTGACGAACCTTTAGCGGTTGCAATCTCTTGGGGCGCTGGCATGATTAATACATGCTATACGATGTTTGGTGTGCCGATATTTGAATTCTCGTTGGTGGGGTCAGGTGACTGGATTGATACTGAAGCTGCAAAGCAATTTGGTTACAATCCTGATAACCCAACTCAGAAATCTCAAGAAACTCCTACTAGTATTTGCCATCGGAAGCATGATATTGATTTGACAGTTCCTTTGAAAGAAGCTAATAGGGTTGACCAAGCAATAATGTTGCATTACCAGCTTCTGATTGAGAATGTCATTAATGGCATTATTAATGGATTTGAAAGCAACATCGATAAAGCCAGAATCGAGCAACCAGTTCCAATCATAATGGCTGGTGGCACAGCTTCACCTGTTGGCTTCAAGGAATACTTCACTCAAATCCTTAACAATCATACATTGCCGTTTGAGGTATCTGAAGTTAAATTGAGCCCAAAACCTTTGTTTGCAGTCGCAGAAGGCTGCCTTGTTGCCGCTGAGATGCATGAAGTTGAGGAATCAGAAGAGGCAGAAGGTTAGAACTTAGGTTTTTTAATCATTGACTTTAGACTTTGCGGCGATTTGACCTTCAGTAGATTCCATACTTTTGACATTTCAGAATCCACATCGTCTAATAGTGATTCATACCGAACCATAGCAGATTTTCTCGGATATTCTTTACAGAACATAGAGAATCGATTGTTCATCAATTGGTGAAATGGTTTGTATATTTCTTCCGGTATAAAGCCGCGTTTTATATTGGCATCTTCTTTTTTATATGACCTATAATTACTATCGGCATTCCTAGAAATAAATATAAATCTAGCTTCTGGAAATAGTCTCTCAAGCCATACCCATTCCAACGCATCTATTCCTGGGTTTAGGACTAATTTGGCACCTGACCACTTTGGTAATTTGTCGAATGATTCTAAAACTTTAGTATGATATGGTGAGTTTTTATATCTTCGAATCTTCAATAATTGAGCCGCATGCAAAATTTCATGCGGCTCGAACAACACTTTTTTGACCTGTGGTGATTTAGCAACTAGGTTCCTAAATATTGATGTCCCACTTCTTCTAAGACCTATTAAGAAAAATTTTCCAATCCCAATCATATTATATTTACACCTGATATATTAGTAAAGGTAAATATAATATTTGGAGAGAAGTTATGATTCCTATGCAATTCACGGGCACAGAATGCGTCAGACCCAAATTAAATGAAGCTAGTTATATGTCATTTCATGAAAATTTGGTTGGTGTTGATTGGGGAGCATCAACATTGTTTTTGAACATAGACCCTCTTCCAAAGGGTGCTGATCCCACTAAGGTCATCGAAGTTGCCGAGAAATTTTTTGGGACTGTTAAACCTAGAATCACACGTAAACCGAATGCGACTGCGGCGCTACAATGGTGTTGGTTACAACCAACTGAACCATACTTCTTTCATCTACAAGCAGATTGGGCATTAAGAAAGAAATTTAATATACGAAGCATGATTAAGCTTCTGGTAAAACAGAAATTAATAGCAGTTAATTTGCGTTGTTATAGCAAAAAGAAGTTTGAACTATGTCTGTCGCCATCATTGGTTCGCACGCGAGAAGCTAAAAGAATTGCAAGGGCTTTGAGGCTGGATTGGAATGCAGAACGGCAACTTAGGAAGAGAAAGAAGAATAATCCGAATGGCCGCGATTTACAAGGCAAAATGCGGTCTATACATATTCCGCCAAGAGGCAAAGTAATATTCGATATTGGCCGAGCATGGCTTAACGAACACAATTATAAGCGTAATGATGGGTGTAATTTCACCACTTGGGCTAATAAGAGATGATAGTTGCTGTTGAATCTAGACACAAAATAGGTATCTTAAACCAGATTAGCAAGTCTCTTGATGCTGCTGGGTTTAAAGTTGTTAGGTATGCCAGCCCGATGCATGATAACTTTGCTGTTGTGCCGAATTGCGATGTTACAATTGTGTTTAATGGCACACATCATAAATATTGTAAGATTATTAAAAATGCTAAAAAACGCGGCATTAAGATATTATATGTCGAGCTAGGTTGGCTGCCACAACGTCAATATAGGCAACTTGATTTTAGCGGGATAAATGCTGATGCTTCATGGGTAAATGATGAGCTACCAGAATCAAAACATGTACCTTTAAAAATTCGTAGTGGTGGTATATTAGTGCCGCTGCAAAATGATAATGACACATCTATAAAATCACATTCACCGTGGTTTGGAAATATGTTTAAATTTTTGCAACACTTAATAAGTTGTTCTACTATGCATATAAAAGTCCGTAAGCACCCTAGACATATTAAAAAAACAGACCCAAGAGTCATCAAATTAGTTAATAGAAATAAAAAAACTAGTTGGGACTCATCTGGATCGTTTGCAGAGGCAGTACGGTCCGTTAGGGCTGTAGCTACTATAAATAGCACATCTGGCTTAGAAGCTATAGAAATGGGGTACCCAGTATTGTGTTTTGGTCATGCGATGTATAGAAGGAGCGATGTTTCGATATGTTTATCAAATAATGTAAAGAACACTATTAAGGCAATAAAAACTATAGAGCGTGGCGATGTTAATCTTAATGGTGGCAATTTAAAATCGTTTATAAAACTTGTAAAGTCGAAACAAGTATTGTTTGCTGATGTTGCTACTAGGGTGGTTGAGATGTTGGGTGGTTTGTCATGAAATGGTTTTATCAAGATGTTAGGTGGGGCCTTGGTAATTTTGTGATGGCTACTCCTGCGCTTAGATTAAAATCTGCTAATGATAAGGCGAACATTAAGGTGTTTTTTGGGTCGCCTCATGTTGGCGATTTATTTGATTATTGCCCGTTTATAAAAAGATTGCATCAAAAACCTGCGGGACCTCCTACTATGCAAATAAGATGCCCCAAGAGGCATGCTGGTGAGACTGATGCAGAGGCTTGGTGTAGAATATTGTGTGGACACATACCAAAGCCGATGCCAAATACATATGTTGACCGAACTATAACAAAGAGGTTAAATAAGGTCACAGGAAAGCGGTATATAGCAATTTTTCATGGCTGCTTGAATATGAAAGCTGGGCCGATTGCTAAAAAAGATATTGGTGGGTATGCCAGGCAACACATGATTAATGCAGTATTAAATCGTTCTATGATTCCAGTATTATTGGGTAGCGTAGAAGATTTAAAACGGTTTTGGTGCGATATAAACACAAAAAAATGTGTTAATTACGTCGGGAAATTATCTTTGAAAGATAGTACCAGCATCCTTGCACAATGTGATAATTTTATGTCGAATGATACTGGTCTATATCATGTGGCTGGTGCACTAGAAGTTCCAGGGCTGGTTATATGGCGTAAAACTGATATGCTGAAGAATCGGGCTGTTTTTGGTGATATTAAGCATGTTGTGAGTAAGGATATTAAATTTAAGCATTTGAGATCACATATTGATAAGTATTTGGATTCGCTATGAATATAGTATTCTTAAGGGGTGCAGTGCCCCCGAAATCAGAACACCCTGAAAAGCTATTATACAATGAGATTGATGATTGCGAAGATGCATGGACGCAGTTATTTTATCGCTTGACGAAGCTGCTTAATGCGAATGGCCAGTTATTATATCAAGGTAAATTTAGGCGTTTTGTAGTTGATGAGTCATTTATCGAAATATGGGTGCCATCTTTTGGGAAATATGTTCCAGACACTAAACCAGACCTGATTATATGTCGTGGTGGGTTCCCGTACTATGATGCGTTTGTAAAGATGTTTCCAAACGCAGTTAAGATATATTATGGCGCTGGGAAGCGATTTTATCCAACTAGATATGATAACTACAATTTATTTTTAGTTGATTCTAGAAAACAATTAAAAACTATTAGGGCTAAGCACAAAAGGGCTGCTTTATTTATCAAGCCAGCTGCCACCTTATTCAAACCAGTCAATGTCGAAAAGAAATACGACATATGCTTCGTGGCAAATGCTGGGCAGGCTAAAATCAAACGACACAACTTGTTTCTTAGGGCATTTGCTGGGTCGCGATTTAAAATTCTAAACCTTGGTAATACCAATAAGAAATTAATCGCATTAGCAAAAGAGCTGAAAGTCGATATTGAATGGGGTGGATGGTCTTTGCGAAAGGACTTGCCACGTAAGATATCACAATGCAAAGTCGGTGTCTGTTGCTCTACTAATTATGACTCGTGCCCACGTGTGATACCGGAGTATTTAGCATGTGGTATACCAATTGTGGCGACTAAAAACATGAATTTTTGGCACGAGAAATATATCACACCAGCTACTGGCATATTGGCATCTGAAAACAAATTACTTGCAGCAACTAAACAAGCACTAGCAATAAAATCAGACGTACGACATTATTATGATCAAAATCTATCCTTAGATGCAGCTTCAAAATATCTTGCTGGTGTAGTCCAGGAAATATTATGAGAATTATTTTTAATGCACATCGTGTTGGATTTGGCAATAATGGTGGTAGTAGGACGCTTATTAGGTGTGGGGAAACATTGTCGTCGATGGGCAATGAAGTTGTGATGTTTGGTGCGAATAAGTATTCATGGCATAAACCCAGAGGCATAAAGTTTATAAATTGCAGTATATGCCCAAAATGCGATGTAGTTGTGGCTACAGGGTATCGTAGCGTTCATAGTACTATGTGCACAGATGCTAGTAAAAAATTTTATTATATCCGAGGCTTGGAATTGTGGGCCGCAAAAGAGTCTCAATTATTGAAGTCTTTTAAATCCTTAGAATGTGTTGTCAATAGCCAATGGTTATATGGGTTTTTAAAAGAACATGGAATACAGTCCCGTATAATTTATCAAGGCGTTGATTTTAATAGGTTTTATGACTTAGGCATACCCAGAGATGGGATGGGGTCATTATTTCACCGAAAACACAAAACTAAAAGACATGTTGATGCCAACATAGTGGCTGGCATAGCAAATTGTAGTCTAAAATTATTGAATAAAGACATAAAAAATGCGAATGATGCGCAACTAAATAATTGGTATAATTCAGTGAAAGTTTGGTTCGCACCAACTGAGCTAGAAGGGCTGCATAATCCGCCGATGGAAGCAGCATTATCTGGTTGTGCTTTAGTATGTAGTGATCACCATAGAAATGGCATGGCAGATTATGCTATTGATGGGAAGACTGCACTAGTTTACCCAGCACGTAATTTACAAGTCGCGTCGAAACATGTACGACAATTGTTGAATGATGATGACTTGAGGCAGAAGTTGAATACAAACTTGGTAAATCTTTTAAAAAATAAAATAGGTACCAGAATTGCGAATATGCGGAAATTATTGAAAGTATTTACAAATGAAGGTTGAAAGTCGAGGGCGAAGTGATTTAGAAATACTTAGAGACAATGAGTGTTTTTTTAATAACGCACTAAATGATAATGGTGATTACCATTTGTTGATGGGTAGTTGTTATGTTGATCATATATTTAATCTAACTAATAAATATAAATGGTATCTATGTAGAATAATAAATGTCAGAAGGCATTTACCACAATTAGTGGAATTTTGCAAGTTAACACCAATTGGTGTGTTGTTCGTGACAGCCTTAGGCAATGCGATGGCGATATTGACTAAAAAACAACTAAGGATTCATCCGCCGTTGTGGCGGAAAGTTGTTGATGATATCGACAAAATTGGAGCCCCAGTATTAATGATTGATATGCCGGCCGCATTCCATCGTTGTAATATTAATAAAAAAGGATTTTTAAAATTTGCAGCAAGAAGACGCGAAGAATATAAATCATATGTTGTTGGAAAACGCCATAACATCACACATATTGACCTTATGGATTTTGTTAGCCATAAATATAGTGACATAATCGAAAATCGCGATAACAGTCGTCGCACTAAAGCACCATGGCACATCGGGGAATGCACTTTACGACATATTGTGAAAGCATATGATATGTTTATGAATGGGCGACTTGACCCGAGCTACTTTAACCGATTGTGTTGATTACCCATCCCATCTGCCTTTTTGATATTTTCGCTGGTCATTCTCACACGGCAGCATATTATCTATACTGCAGTTTACCTGCGATTCTTCGAAGTAATCAGCAAATTTACGTAGTTCAGCCATCTCATCTGGTAGTATAGCGAATTGATTATCGCGGCCTGGTAACTCGTGGTCGATGGTGAAGTGCTTCTCTACTATGGTTGCACCAGATGCTATAGCTACAACAGCATCCCATATGGTAGGTGAGTGCCCACTAAATCCCCACTGCTTAGATATCGACTTGATGAAATTCATTTTATTTGGATGGAAATTGCATGAATCACATGGGTATGATGATATGCAATGCAATAATATGACGTTATCGAATTTAGCTAGGTATTCATATTCATCGCGTTTAGCCGTCCCGGTCGATATAAATATTCGTTTGAACATTTTAATTGCGGCCGATGTTAACTCTTTATTACTAGATTCTGTGCCTGGAATTTTTAATTCATCAGTGAATTGTTTTATGAGATTCAGGTCGCGTGATGAAAAACATGATGTGAGGAATTTTATGTTATTTGCTACACATATATTTTTTAGAAGCTTATGTCTCTCTTCCGTCAGTTCAGCCTGTTCATAAATCTGTCTACGGCCATCATGGTCCCATGGGCCTGGTGTGAGTCTATCCACTTTCCAAGTCTGGAATTTGGCGTAGTCTGCACCAGCTTTAGCCGCTGATTCTATCATTTTTGTAGCAACTTCCATATTGCCCATGTGATTCCAGCCGATCTCAGCTATAAGTTCAATAGACATAATAGGTGGCCCTTATTCTAGTCGTAAAAATATATACTTATATGAATAATTATAAAGTGCATAGTAGAGCCGAAACATGTAAATTGATTGAGTCGTCAATTCAAAATGGCGATAGGCTGGTTGTGTCTAGATATAGTGATGGTGAAGTGAATATAATGTCAGGTATTGATGCCAGACCATCACTTGCTACTGGCAATGAAAATCCGAAATTTTTGGCCAATAAACTAATTAATGCTATTGCTACAAAAGGGCAACTTGTGTGTATTAATGAATTAAAAGCCAAAAACATCGCTCGTAATGATAAGTGGGTTGGGGTTCAACGATTTTTAGCAAATGCTGGTAAACGGAATACATATGGCGCAGCTAATTGGAACATTTATGATTTCCAAAATGGTTCGAAGATTTTGTCGCATCTATTTTCTGGCAAGCTGCTTGTCATAACTGGTTACGATATGATAAAAGGTGTGTTAAAGAGATATAGATCGCATTTTGATATATATAAGACGCCATTAAAAGAGATGTCCGCTAGGTTTGATGAGCATGCTATGGCTATTAATAAAATGGCTAAAAATAATTATGACAATATTTTATTTTGTTGTGGGCCATCAGGTAAAATTATTTTGTCGAAGCTTATTGGCGTATGTGAATCAAATTTGGTTGATTTAGGGTCAGTAATAAATGCTATTATAACTGGTCTTGGTAAGGCTGATATCACAAAGAGATGGAATATGAGTTGGGTTTCTAATGTTGATCTCAATAAGTGTGCTATGCAATTTGTAAAAGGGCTTAAAAATGTGTAGCATTGTCTTTACGACCACAGCAACAAATAGGCCAGAGATATTACGCAGAACTTATGCATCATTTTCTGCGAATCTAGTCGGCCTTAATTTAAAAGACATTGATTTATTGATTAATATAGACCCACTACCAAATAAAATCAATATCAACGCAAATGTTGATGTTGCGAAATCATTTTTCAAAACTGTCAGAGTCAATACTCCTGATAAACCTAGCTTCTCAACTGCTATAAATTGGCTCTGGAGCGAGGCACAATCACCGTATATTTTCCATCTAGAAGATGATTGGATACTATTAAAGCCAATTAAGGTAAAGTCGTTATTGAAAAATATGGGCAATAAGTTACAAATTATTTTGAGAGCTTATGGATATAAATATGATAAAATGGTGTTGTCTCCGAGCATTATTAGACATGAATTGTATTCTCGAATTGGTGGTAGATTAGATGAAACTATAAACCCAGAAATTCAATTGCGTAATCCATCTATTGTTGGCGTTAAAATCGATAAATCAATGTTGCTTGATTTTCCTCAGAATAAGATTATTGTTAAAGACATAGGCAGGAAATGGATGGACCAGCAAGATTTCAAGAAACCAGATAAGAAATTTAAATTTTATAGATGGATAAGAAAATGAAAAAACTACTATTTATTGCGACTATATATCGGCCCGGCGAAAAAGTATATCCAATACTACCCCGATTGGCAGAATTTTGTGATGTCGACGTTTATTTATTCAACCAGATGAGCCCAACAATGGAGTGGCAAGGCAATATTGATATACGGGAGAAATTCTACCGGTCTGCTAGGCAGCATGCTAATGAAGTTATTGTCGGCCCAACATACCATAAAGTCCATAGAGAGCATAGAACAAGCGGATTTAAAAATCTAATAAACAAACAGATAAATTTTTCAAAATATGACTTGGTATTTATTGATGATAATGTATCTAAACCAGCATGGGGTACTCCATTATTATATAAAAAAGCTAAGAATGCTGGCGTGTTGGTGGTTGCGCAACCACATGGTAACAGAGAGTTTAATTTATATGTGTCTCGGTATATTTTTAAGTCATTTGATATGTCTTTTGTTTTTGGGCCAAAAGAAGTTAGGAAATTTAATAGCGGCAAGATGAAGGGGCGCATATTTGGTGGCGGCATCCCTGCTAATGACAAACTAAAAGACTATAAACGTGGAAATAAGTATATTCTGGTAATACCAAATCATACTTCTGTTCCAAAGAGCAGAACTGGATATTTAAGATTTACTAGTGAGTCTTTTGCGCAATGTGGGGCTTTACAACTTAGCCAGAAGCTAGGATGCCCTATAGTTGTGAAAATGAAGACTAGACCAAGTTGCATGAAAGATAAACGGAGATTTGAATCTGATTTAGGGACACTAGCAGGGCGAGGTGTTAAGATATTATTAGATGTTGATGATGATAATGAGTTAATAATGAATGCAGCATGTGTAATTAGCTCCCCATCAACATTAGCGTTTAAATCTATCCAAGCTGGCATCCCTACCGCTGTTCTAAATAAACAAGGAATGATTGGGAATTTTGCTGACTACCCTGGTTTGGTGCCATGTAAGCCAAAGCTAGTTCTTAAAACAATTATAAATCAGACGAAGATTGGTAGGCTTACGGATTGGATTGTTGATAATTTAGATGGGGGCATTGATTATTCATCGACGGATATTTACCTAAAAAAGCTCAGGTGGTTGCTTTATAATCGCAATGTTTCTCTAAATATATAGATGTGGGTGTTTTAAATAGTGTCTATCTTTAGGGTCATTAGTGACTTTGTATGATGGGTCGTTAAATGGTGGGGTAGGCCCGAATAACTTTTTTGATAGTTTCAATATTTGTTTATTGAACATCGATAAATAGAATTGATCTCCAGCGTATGTTTTCCACCGGTTGAGAACATCCATATTTTGTGCTTTGCCATTGTATCGTGTTTTATCGAAGCTACTACCAGCACCATGTTTTGTTACTTTGTTTATGGATTTATCCTTGCATGATAAACCTAAAGATTTTGCCAGCTTATCACGGTATGGTCTTTCGCTGAACCATTTATTATAATTAACAAAAATGGAATTAGATGGAAGATATGATGATAAACTCAATGCTTCGGTGGCAAATTCTATCCATCCAGTCTGAATGTCATTGATGGTTTTCCGCACCCAATTTCTGCTTGGTGCCACCCCCCAAGATCTAATTTGCGACGCAAATAAATTAAATGGGTCACGCAGTACATAGGTTATAATTTTGTTTGTATCCCTATGAGGATTTTGTTCCGATAATATTTTGAATTGTTTGAGAGATACAGTCCCCTGCTTTATAACCACTGGGCAGCGTGATTTTTGCTCAAAATATCTAATGTACCCATCTTTTGTTGATACTCTGGATTTTACCTTCGTATTTGCATTAATCCAATATAATACTGCACTCGAACCAGACCGGCCTAATGCAAATAGATAAATTTCTCTATATTTCATATAATATTTTTTAATAGAATATTCTCATATGTGATGTTTCTGGTAAATATCATATATGAGTAGAACACAAACCACTATTACGTGCAGAGATTGTGATTATATCCCTAAAGTGCCAAATGCTGGTGAAGTTATAGGTAATTGCCAGATCATGCATAATGGCATTAAAGTGTATATTGGTGGGTATTATGGCAAATGGATGACTGATATTATACATGAGCTTAAGGGGCATCATGAGCCACAAGAAGAAAAAGTTTTCTTTGAGATTTTAAAGAGAATCAAGCCGGGCTCAACTATGATTGAATTAGGAAGTTTTTGGGCTTATTACTCTATGTGGTTTAACAAATCAATTAAAAATGCTAATAGCATTATGGTGGAGCCTAGTCCCAACAAGCTATTATTAGGTAAAAAACATTTTAAACTTAATAATATGACTGGAACTTTCATTCATGCTGCGGCTGGTAATTGCTATAAGGATTCTATGGCGTTTAAGGACTGGAAAGGTAAGATTAGAGACATATCCCAGGTTTCAATTGATTATTTAGTGAGCGAATTAAAACTTGAAGATATACATATTGTGCATTCAGATATTCAACGCGCTGAAGTTGATATGTTGCGTGGGTGTGCAAAATCATTTGGGAAAGTACATTACTTCGTTATTTCTACACACGGCGATGATAATCATAGGCGGTGCCTTAAGATTTTAGAAAATAGGAAGTTTAATATAATAGCACAACACAAACCATCTCAGAGTTATTCTGTTGATGGTTTGATAGCGGCTGGCAACCCACGTAAAGTTGAAGCGTTTAATATAGAAATTAGTCGGAGATAGGTAATGCCAAAGTTTTATGGTCAACATCGTGAAGATCGCATTTTAGCTAACTTTTTTAAGAAAAATACCGGGTTTTATGTTGATGTTGGTGCTGCTAGCGGCATTAAACTTAGCAACACTTATCATTTTGAGTTATTGGGTTGGGATGGAATTTGTGTTGAACCATACCAACCATTTTTTAAGCAATTGAGGCGAAATAGGAATGCAATTGTGGTTTTTGGTGCGGCATATGATCAGACTGGTAAGGTGGTATTGTATGGTCATGAGAAAGGGTTTATAAGTACAACTGAAATTGATGATGCAGTAAAGATGCGACGTAAAACCAGAAGGGGATGTGGTACTGATAAGTCAGAATATAATGGTCGTGTGGTGCCGAGTTTTAGAATTGCCGATATTCTCGATGAACACAATGCACCAAATAATATAGACTTATTCTCTCTTGATGTTGAGGGTGGAGAGTTCAAAGTCCTTGATGGGCATGATTTTGATAAATATGATGTGAGAGTATTTGTGATTGAAGCGAATACAACATCACAACGTGAACAATTAAATAGTCGAATGAGTGAACATGGATATGAGTGCGCATTAGTACATAAATGCAACTGCTTTTATTCTAAGCATAATGATGTTTTAGGATTAAGGAATTCGAAATGAGTATTGGCGTCTATTTGACTAGCCGAAATAATTACAATATGTTGGACCAATATTGGGCACCGAACTTGAGGCCATTTCTAACGCCAAATATGCGTGTGCTTAATATTGATGAGGATTCTAGCAAAGAAGAGAAACATAAGGGTCGGAAGATATGCAAGAAACACAATATAATATATATGGACCGAGAAGAAAAAGGCATGAGTTTTAATGCAGTGTCTGCATGTAACTTCTTCAATGCTGACTGGCTAATTTGGTTCCAACACGACTGTTGGCCTATTACACCCGGTTTTTTTGAAAAGTTCGACGCAATGGTAGTTAGTGGTGCATTAGATAAATTTGGTGCGGTAGGTTTTAATACAGTTGCGGCTGATGTGGAAACTGATTATGACACAACTATTGTGGCAGCGAAGAAGGGAGAAAAACCACTTGCATTGATTGGCAGAAGTGGCCTTACACCATATAGATGGTACACAGGGCGTCCAATAAAGCGGAATGCAATGTTGCCGAAACCAAGAAGATGGCGCAAGCCATCGGCTGTAGAATCAATCGCTTGGATGGCCATAGCCATTAATGTTAAGTTGTATCAGAAACATATCATACCAACAACAGATTTTCTGTTCTTCCATGCTTGGGATGATGTGTGTTATCAATTTTTGGCTAAAAACATATATAATGTAGCAATACCTAGCTTATATATAGACCATAGGCCAGGCTTGAAAGGCCAAGCTGGCTTGCCGAAGTCATCTACTAAAGTGGCTAAGAGAGGCATAGAAACTTATCATCCAGGTAAATGGACACATTTAAAAACATGGAAGAACAAATGGGGGTGGGATTGGCGTAATCCGCAATCTTTCGCTAAAGTGGCTAAGAAGTATAGAAATACATTGCTGCATGAATTTTTTAATCATAATTTTGCTACTGGCCCATTAGCAACATTTGATGTGCCTGGCGGCAGCATCTGAGGAGATATATCATGATTAATGGTAAGAAGGTTTTAGCAATTACTTTGGCTAGGGGCGGGTCAAAGAGCATTCCACGTAAGAATATTATAGATATAAATGGCAAACCACTATTGCAATATACAACTGATGAGGTAGCCAAGAGTGCATATATAGATGATTATTATTTATCTACTGAAGATTCTGAGATAATGTCAGTAGGACGCAATCTTGGTGTGCCTATAATTGAAAGGCCGACTGAATTAGCATCAGACACTGCTACTTCGTATGATGCAATAATGCATGCTATAGACCATCTAGACGCGTGGGGTGTGTACGACTATATAGTAGAGGTGATGGTAACTAATCCATTGAAAACTGTTGATGATATTGATGCATGCATCAGTAAATTGTATTCTAGTGGTGCTGATAGTGTCACATCTGTGGTAAGAATTTACGACCACCACCCATCACGTGTTAAATATATTCAACACGATAGGATGATGAGTTTTTATCCGGAGCAGCCTGAATCTAGAAGACAAGATTTATTGCCGCCAGCATATGTGCGTAATGGATCGATTTATGCAATAACTTTGTTGGCTTTTAATAAGTATAAGTCTAGAGTAGGTGCTGATGCTGTTCCGTACATAATGCCGCAAGAAAGGACTGTTAATATTGATGAACCTGCTGATTTGAAATTAGCTGAGCTTCTAATTACTGGGTCCATGGCGTTTAGGAAATAACATGAAAATTTTATGTGTGACGCCGGTTAAACATATTGCTGGAGTTTGTGAAACTCTTAATTCATATGGCGATGTCACATATGAAGAGGCTGCCAATAAATCTGAAGTGCAGGAATTATTACATCATAATTATGATGTCCTATATGTGAATCCCAATAAGATGACATATAGAATAGATGATGATTTATTAGGCGATGCTTGCACTCTGCGTGCTGTTTGCACCGCATCAACCGGCACAAATCATATCGATAAGGATATGTGTAAAAGACGCGATATAAAAGTTCTATCTTTAACAACAGACTACGCTACGATAGAACGCATTAGTTCTACAGCAGAACATGCATTTTGTTTGATGATCTCATTAGTTCGTAATTTACCAAGTGCATTCGCTGCAGCGCAACAGTTTAAGTGGGATTATACTAAATTTATAGGGCGGCAATTAAACCATCTGACTGCTGGAATTGTTGGATATGGTAGACTTGGCAAAATGATGGCAGGATATTGTGAGGCATTTGGTATGGAGATTTTGGTCTGCGATCCATATAAAAATACTGATGGATTCCCAAACTTAGAATTAAGTGAACTGTGTTCTAAAAGTGATGTTGTGTCTATGCATGTTCATTTAAACAATGAAACGACGGATATGATTAATCACCGTATCATCAAAAAATGCAATGATGCATATTTGATTAACACATCACGCGGGGGTGTTGTCAATGAAGTTGATGTGGTGGATGGTCTGGAATCTGGCTACTTACATGGGTATGCGACTGACGTAATAGGCGATGAACTAGGCAATGTCGCCCGTAGTATCTTGATTGAAAAATCTAAAGATTTAAATATCATAATAACACCACATATCGGTGGGATGACCACGGAGGCGCAGGAAATCGCTTATAATAGTGCCGCAAATAAAATTGGAGATTTAATAGATGAGTAAACATTTGGATTATTGGCGAAAAAGGAATAAAGCTGGGTATCAGAGGCTAATTGCGACACAACCGTTTTTACATGAGAATTCAGAGGAATTGATTAAATTTCTTGATGAGAATAATATATTCTTTGATGGTATCTCGGTTTTCGAAATTGGTTGTGGGTGCGGGCGTAATTTGAAGTATATGGCAGATGCACAACCAACTGCTAGGCTTGCTGGTAATGACCTTAGCAAAGCATTGTGTTTTAAGCATATGGCGAAAAACCTAAAAAAAGTAATAGATTTCCGCGAGATTGACACCAAATCATTATTTTCCGGCAAGCCATATCAATGTGATTTGCTAATATCGTCAGACCATATGATGCATTTAGACCCAGATACTGCACAGTTTGTATTGAGGGCAATATGTGATTCATGGAAACCTAAGTATTTTGTTACTAGGGAGTCAAAACGCGACCGCATCGTAAAAGGCAAGGCGATTAAATATGCGCACGATTATTCTGTGCTGAATACAACATATGATTTAGTTGCTGAGAAAGTAAGTGCACAAGATGATAGCTATAACATAAGGATATATCAAAAGAGATGAGATATTGTTATGTAGCTTGTTTATCAAGGGGTGGATCAAATCTATTAGCAGCCCTGATGCACAACAATCCTGTTGTTTATGCCGTTGCTAAACGAGATTGGCGTAGATTTTATAAATCAAAAGTGCTTACACCAGGTATATTAGGGCATGTTGCGAAAACTAAAAAATCTATATATTTTAGGGGTGGTTTTTACAAAAATCTTGACGACATAAACGTTTTTATGCTTGATAAGTTTTTAGAGAAGGGTTTCGGTTTTAAAATTCCGCCACATGATAATGTTGTTGGGTTGATTAGGAACCCGTTTGCTATTATTAATTCAATGAATAGGTATGGGCACAAATACAAATTCAAACAATGGTGCATGACGCCCGCAAAGGTCTATCGTGTCATTAACAACCGATTTGTGTCTTTGATTAGATATTGTAATTCGCATCAAAATGCAAAATTATTCTGGTTTAATGATATTGTTACAGATACTAATGCTGTAATAAATGAGGTATCAGTATTTCTAGGTATTGAACCACACACACACATAAGCTTCTCCAAAACATTCAATGATAATGGTTGTGTGCATTGTGGCGGTGAATTTAGCACAGTAATGTCGGATTGTGCTGATGCCTCGAATGTATTGCTTGAACGTGGCATGAAGTATCGGCCTAGTAACCATTTTTATTGCCCTAAATGCAAATTGCTTACACTTGGGTATGGTAGTTTTAATCCATGTAAAGAGATAAAACAACCCGAAGGGTGGAGCCAAATACCAGATAATCTTAGGAAGGCTGTTAGGTCTGTGTTGATTAAGGAATTTGGCAAGAAAATCGCGACGCGATTTGAGAAAAATAATATAACAAAAGAAATCATAAGAGGTTTGTAATATCACATCGTATTTTAAGTATCAGACGCTATTTATATGGGCCAACTGATTTGCTCACTTAGGCACATTCAGGGCATCCTTGACCATTAAGGTGTCCGTTTGGTTTTTGTGAGAATCCTCCGTGTTTAGTACAGATTTTGCTTTGGTCGATGTATTAAAACCATATTGTTGTGAATTTTATTGGTTTTATTAATGAATTCCGCTGCTGGAAGCTTTTGCCATTATATGAACACCTGTGCTGTATTTATATTGAATAAATGACGATACAATGAAAATGCCCGTAAAAGAAATTAAAGCATGCATAAAATACACAGGCCCAACTGAGTTTGTTCACTTACATTGTCATACCGTCTATTCAACTCTAGATGGTGTGCAGACGCCGGAACAACTATTTGCTGCATGTGCTGAACGCGAATGGCCCGCTATTGCGATCACAGAGCATGGTGTGTTATCGTCTGTACCTGATAATTATTTTGCGGCGAAAGCGAATGGGGTTAAGTATATCGCAGCTTGTGAGATATACTTTAACGACTTTGAGCCATTAAGGCAAGAAATTATAGCTAATGGCGATACACTTAGTTCTATAAAACAGTCTGACCCTATGTTGCATTCTAGGATAGTTCGTAATCGGCATCTTACATTATTGGCTAAGAACATGACGGGCTTCAGTAACCTTATTAGGATGGTTACTGAAGCCCATAAATTTGGATTTTATGGCAGACCTAGAATATGGTTTGATAAACTACTTGAATATAAAGAGGGTCTGATAGTATTGTCTGGATGTTTAAATGGGCCAGTATCTCATGAGATTAGGCAAGATATATTACGGTCGGACAATGGGCGTGGTGCTATAGATTATGTGTTGAAATTTAGAGAGGCATTCGGAGATGATTATTATCTAGAATTACAAATGCCATGTCTTCCGGATGCTGATGCTAAAGATAAACCAGCGTTTTGGGTATTAGACAAAATCTCTAAGAAGTTCAACATTCCATCTGTTTTGACTAATGATGCGCATTATTTAAACCGGGAAGATTTTCAAATCCAAAAACTAATGATGGCCATTAGTCAGAATTTGACAATAGATTCTCCTGATTTATTCCACGTCAATAGTGATGAACAATTCCTAAAAACTAGGGCTGAGCTATATGATACTTTCAAGCGGCATGGTTATGACAAACATACTGGCGATGACCGATTCGAAATCATGTGCGACAATACGTTGGCTGTGGCTGGTAAATGTGAATATTTCGAACCAGACCTAGAGCCGAAAATACCCACTGGCGACGGCGACCCCGTAAAATTGAAACAAATGGTTGTTCGAGAGCTTATGCGTCGTGGTTTGCATAAATGTGCTGATAAATATGTTGTTGATAACCGCGAAGTTACATATTTTGAACAAGCTAAGATTGAACTCAATAGGTTCATAGAAAAGGGGTTCGCTAGTTATTTTTTAATTACCCGAGATTTGATACAGTTTAGTCTATCTAATGGATGGCCTATAGGGCCTAGAGGTAGTGTGGGTGGCTCGCTAGTATGTTATTTGCTTGGCATCACAGAATTAGACCCATTGAAATGGGGGCTATCGTTTAATAGGTTTTTATCGCCATCGCGTGGTGGCTACATGTTAAATATAAAGGCTGAATAATGTCTAAATTTACAAAATTAGCTGCTATGCTTAGGCGAGAATCAGAATATTCGCATTGGGCATATGCAAATGGGTCCGCTGTGTGGTCCAAGATTGTTAAATGGTTGGCGGAAATTGAAAAATCATCTGAATTAGACTTTGATGAGTATCAATCAAAATCGCGGGCGACAGCCATTTACCCAAACTTAAATGACAATATTGCATATCCGGCTTTAGGATTGGCCGGTGAGTCTGGGGAAGTATGTGAGAAAGTCAAAAAGATTATTCGTGATAAAGATGGTGTTATTGATGATGATGATAGGTCAGAATTAGCGAAAGAGCTTGGGGATGTTTTATGGTACCTATCTAATATAGCATCTGAACTTAATATAAGCCTAGGTGGTGTGGCAAGAATAAATATTGATAAACTTGAAAGCAGAATGAAGCGTAATGCGCTTCATGGTGATGGTGATAATCGATGAACAATAAAAATCTTATAGAGCGTTATCCAGAGGCTATTAATGTTCTTAAGCGTAGTTTACGTATATTGACATCGTTAAAAGTGGAACTTGCCGCTGCGGCGATATCGATGAAATTGGTGGATGTATTAGACTGTCTAGTTAAGAAAGATTTCAAACAGTCACTTGATGATTTATGGGCATGCTCACTAGTTGTGCAGCGCATTTTGTATGATGCGTTTTCGGAGAAGATTGGGAAAGAGTCTGAGCGAGCTATTGTTGCGAAGTGCGCTGCTGATGATGGGGAGTTTGAAAAAGCCGCTAGGCAATATATACTAGCAAACACAGAAATTACTAAATTAACTGGGTTTAGTTCTCTATTTTTGGATAAAAAATGAGGTCGATAGCATACATAGTTACAGGACGCCCTAAGAATAGGGCTGATTGTTTAGATTACGCATTTAAGCGTAATCTAATGTATATTTCTTATGAGCTACATGTTAGGGGTGTTGCTAACGAAGATTATGCATATAAAGAATTATATGCGACATTCGTATGGAGATTTGATAGCACAACGATAGCATATGATGAGGTGTATGGGGCATGGTATTATCATGAAGATGATGAAAGGAAAGGGATTAGCATTGAAAATGCGAACCGCCGGTTAAAACATGCAGTTGACGTTATAAATAGCAGAATCGGAACTGATTTACAATATGACAAGCAGTTTGAGCATAGCTTAATTATTGATGGAGATAACGATGAGGCAAATTGAAATTTTTGCAGCAAGTAGTAGAGACAATCAAATGGCAAGTTATGGTGCAGTGCTGCATGATGCCACTTTAGATGAGAAGTTTGAGTCATCGCAAATAATTGGTGATTATTCAAGGAACCAAGCAGATTTGATTGCTATGGTAATGGCATTGCGATGTGTTAAGACTGAATTTAAAGATGCCGAGATCATATTACATAGTCCGCCAGCATATGCCTCGCAGGTGGTTGAGAGGAACGACGATAACAAGTGGGTTTCAAACTCAAAAGCGAATATAGATATTGTGCGAGAGGTCCGGGGTTTGATTGAAGAGTTTCCCAATTTGATGATTAAAAAATCTAGCGCCAACGAGGCGGCATTCAAAAGATGCATTGAGATTGCTAAAATATGTCTAAACAACAAGTAAGTTGGAGCAAATTAAAAAAGCTCGCCACTATGCTTGCTGAGAAAAGGAAGCTTGATGCTGAGTATGTACGTAGACTCAAATTCGAGATAAAGGAAATTGAAAAACAGGGTGCCAATACATATTGGACCGAGCAATTTAATGATGGCAATAAATACGATACCAATAAAAACGGATTAGTATTGCCATGGTTAATTGGACTCACCCCTGTTGACCCCTTGAAGTCTGAACATGAGATTATTAGGTCGACCGATTTGCCAGATATTGATGTTGATTGTTTACCGCAGGCAAGAGATAAGATTAAAGCATATGCGGCTGAAAAGTATGGCAAAGAATATGTATGTAGTGTTGGCACATGGTTGACATATAAGTTTCGGTCTGCACTTCAGGATGCCGCGAGAGGTCTTGGTAGTGATTTCCGAGACGCGATGATAGTAACAAAAACGCTGCCTGACGATATAGATGACTTAAAAGATGGTGGGTATGCAGCATGCTCTAATTGCGGCAATAAGCATAAGCGTGTGCAATGTCCGTCATGTGGTAGTGTCGATACTGAAGGCATCACTATTGGCCAGATGTTGGAAGAACATGAAACTTTAAATGCATATTATACACAGAATCCTGATGTTGTTGATAAAGCGGTGCTGCTTGTTGGTAAAATTAGGGCTATGGGCAAGCATGCAGGTGGCGTGATTATAACGAATCGTAAGCTCATGGGCAATGTGCCGATGGGAATCAGTAAAGGGTCCGATGGCGAAGCACAATGGACTAGTATGTGGACTGAAGGCCGGAATACTCAACTATCCAAACTTGGATATGTAAAATGGGACTTGCTTGGGTTAAAGACACTTCAATATATTCATGATGCTTGTAAGTTAATAGAACAGACACGCGGTTATAAATTCAATATTCTACCGTGGCAGGACAATGACCCGACAGCTAATTTGGTTGGTTGGTATTTAGATGATAATGGCGAGCGGCATGATGTACAGATGGACGACCCAGATGTTTTTAAGATGATAAATGATTTAAGGGTTGAAACGTTATTCCAATTCGAGACCGACGTGCAACGCAATGTGCTGTCTAATGGTGTGAGAAATTATTATGATTTACAGGTTTTTAATGCTATGGGCCATCCTGGGCCGATTGCATTTATACCAGAGTATGTGGAACGCAGAGATGATAATAATCAGACCTGGAAGCGCTTAGAACATCCAGATATAGCTGCGGAATTGGAAGATACGCACGGCATTATTGTTTATCAAGAGCAATTGCAGAAGATATGGCAAAAATTTGCCGGATTTACAGCCCCCGAGGCTGAAAAAGCTAGAAAAGCTGTAGCCAAAAAATGGCGCGAACAGCTTAAGGGTATAGAGGCACATTGGAAGACTGGTGCGGCTAAAACATTAGGTGTCAAATGGGCTGATATAATGTGGGACCGCATGATTAGTTTTGGTAGGTATGCCTTCAACTTAAGCCATAGCTGTGCTTATATTTTGGTGGCGTATTGGTGTGCATGGTTAAAAGCACATTTCCCGCCAGAGTGGTGGGCAGCGGTAATGAGCGGGTGCCATCCCGATCGAATACCGAAATATATGAACACCGCCAGGCTAGAAGGAGTGAAATTCGGTGCTATAAGTGCAGAGGAGCTTACTAAAAACTTTTCTGTGGCACCGAATTTAGAAGTAACACCAGGTCTTACGAGCATTAAAGGAATTGGTGCTAAAGCTGCTGTGAAATTAGAAGGCCGCCATGCATTTAAAGACATAGATGAATTTATTACGGTTGTAGGCAAGGACAAACGGGTAATGGAGCCTCTTATTAAATTAGGGGCATTTTCAAAATATCATCAAAATCTAAAAGCAACATGGATGTGGTATCAATTCAAGTATTGTACAAGCAAAGCAATAACGGCGTTAAAGAAGGAAATTAAAGAAAAATTAGTCGCACACTGGACCCCGGAAGCGATTGAAAAGCAACGGAAGCTTTTTGTAGATGGTTTTAAAGCAGAATTTCCAAAACGCAAAGTTCCAGCGAAGACGCTAAATTGGAAGCCAAAACCAGACCCCACCCGGAAGAATGTGATGGCGTTGTTTGAGGATGACTTCTCTTTGAAAGAGCGGTTGGATTTTGAAAGGCAGTATTTAGGATATTATTGGCACTCGCCATTAGACCTCTATGATATTGATGGGTTGACAATACAATCTGTTAAAGAAGCGATTGGCAATAGAGGTAGGATTGAAGTAGTGGTTGAGAGTCTGACTATTGGTAAGACTAAAACCCAAAAGAGGATGGGTAGGCTGAAAGTAACAGATGGGTTAGCGGACTGTACGATTATCTTATGGGCCAACCAGTTAGAAGTGCTGGGGCCATATTTAAAAGAAGGTGTCGGCATACGATTAGATGTTAAGTATGACCCATCTAGAAATAGTTTTACGTTAGGGCAACGTGATACAGTGCCGATTTTGCTGAGGCCGAGGTCTGATGAAAAATCAGAATAATGATGGAATATTTTGCGATTATTGCGGTAGTGAGGTAAAAGGTGACTTTATATATTATTCATTTGATTTTTATGAAATCAAAATCATGAATAAATTTACAAGGTCATCTGACGCTACTGTGATGTCTGTTGATTTATGTGAGATGTGTATGGAGTTATTTCGTCAGCGATTATTGAATGTAGCAGGGGTTGTTCAACAATCACCAACGCGGTGTGATGTCACTGGCAAAAATTTCGGTACGCATGACCAAGTTTACTATAAATGCAAAATTTCGAGTGTTGAAGTAGATTTATCTGGTCAGCCGTATTTGTGTGCTAAATGCAATAAACCAAGAGACCCACAAGCAGGGCCATGTGAATGCTCTAGTGATGCTAGAGAATTAATTAAAATTGCAGATGTTCGCCAAGATGATGGGTATCTTGAGCTAATATTCTGCAGTGAAATATTTGCTAAATTCAAAAAGCATGTGGAATACATAGGAAATTTAGGAGAAGCAGAATGGTCATAGATGATGTTAATCCATTTAGCCTGGTTGAAATAGTTGTTGGTGGAGCTGCTGTTTATGGTAGGCCAGTAGAATGGAATAAAGAAATAATTGATAGCGAAGGCCATATTGATGATGGGTCGATAGCGAAAGTTACTATGCTTGAAACGGTTTGCCCACAGTGTGGGCAGATGGTATTGTTTAATACCATCTATGATGCCATACAGTGCCCAGAATGTTCGGCTGGTGAGGATGTTTTAGCCGACACTATGACTGCGTTTATGGACCCCGGCAAATACGGAAGTGCCACAGACTCTGACCCACAAGATGGTGTGGAGGTCATAGAGGCAGAAGAAGTCCCTATCCCTGATGTTGTTATTGATAAAGAAGAAATCTTAGCGATTGTGGAAGAGGAAGATATTGTTCCTGACGAAGAGGAAGATGTCGAAGAAGAGCTAGATGAAGAAATAATAGAAGATGTCGTTCCTGGTGATGAAGAACCAGAAAGCCTACAAGAGGAGCCAGAGGAAGATATTGAAGATATGAATGCGTTATTGGATTCGATTGAAGAGATTTCAGAATGAAAATCATACTTGGTGGTGGTTTAATAGGTTTAATCGCACGTGATATATTAGGTAGTGATTGGATTATTATCCCGATTGGAAGAAGTAGGTATTATTCGTTCGACCCACCATTAGCAGATAATTATGTTGTCAGAGATGACCTGATTGATGAGTATATGCGGGAGTATACTATCGTGCCATGCCTATACAGAATTGGGTATTCTTATGGCGGGCAGATATTATTTAATACTACCATACCGTTATCGCCGTACTTAGATAAGCTATATGGCGGCAATGTGCCACCGCATGCATCATCGTATTGGGGCAATAGGATTGATTTGTGGGGTTATGGTAATTGTATTGATATGTATATGCGATTACAAGAAAAATACAAAGATGAAATATTAAATAATAATAATATATATGGGGTTCCCAGTAAGATTAGCGACCATACCATAACGGCCAATAAGCAGTTCGAATATGATGAGATTATATCGACTGTGCCACTCCCGGCGTTGTTGGGATGGATGAATGTTAGTTGGCCAGAGTTAAAAGCTAAGGACGTCTATTGTTATCATGTTCGCACCGACTGTCTTGATTTTGAAGGTGCGACACATCTGTTCGTGGCCGACCCGGAAATTGAATTCTTCAAAGCTAGCATGATAAATAAGCAGAATTACATCTTTTATGCTCAGAAGAAAATAGAACAACCTGGGCAATATTTCATGGGGTTTATGAAGAGGTTTGAGCTAATAGCGGAGACATCTGTGCCAGAATCTATATGTTGTGGCCATATCCCTGCTATATCGGACATAGATGATGCAGACATAACATGTGTCGGTAGCTCTGCAGTATGGGATGATTGTTTAGATGTTGGTAGCTGTATAAAAAGAATATTAAAATTATGAGTGGACTAGATGCTGCTAATGAACGTTATAAGATGTTGGCACATTTGAAAGATGCGTGTGCTGAATGTAAAATGTGTGAGTTAGGTTGGAGAAAAGCAACACGCGGTGCTTATAATTACAACCCACATGTTTTTAGCAACTACACTCCTATGTCGCCTACTGCGAAGTTCATGATAGTTGGCCAGAATCCGGGATGGAATGAAGTAAAGGAAGGAATGCCATTTATTGGTGCGGCTGGCAAAAATTTTGATGATGCATTACTAAAAAATACCAGATGGACACGTGGTGATTTTTATATTACCAATAGCATTAAATGCTTTACAAAAGATAATAAGCCGCCATCACACCAGAATTTAAATAGGTGTGAGCCATTCTTAAGAATGGAAATATCGATTATTAAACCGAAGCTAGTAATAACTTTTGGGTCTGTAGCATTTGGGATATTGTGTGGCTGTAAATTCTCAGACAATATAGGCAAAATTGTTGATAGCGACAAATTTGGGGTTAAGGTCTTCACCACATATCACCCATCGCCACTGAATCTGGCCAATCCACAACGGAAGAAAAAATTTTATCAAGATATTCGTACTATTGGTAAAATTATGGACCACTATCTGTCACCATTCTAGGGAGAATATTATGCACCAACTAGTTGTGCATTGTAAGCGATCTAAATACGATATTTATATTGGTAGACCTTCTAAATGGGGGAATCCATTTAATATTGGAGAAGACGGCACTAGAGATGAGGTCATTGAAAAATATAAAAAGTGGATTTTGGCGAGGCCCGATTGGGTGTCACAGTGTAAACTGGAATTAAAAGGTAAAGTTTTAGGGTGTTGGTGTGCACCGCAAAATTGCCATGGTGATGTATTGGCGGAGATCGCTAACAGCTAGGTGTGTATTCAAAAATATATTTGGTGATATAATGGCTATACAAGTAACAGACACAGCATTTCGCGGTGGTGGGATGACCATGACCTTTAGTGATGGGTCGGTTGCAGAATGCCGCATTCAATTGGTTGATGGTATATTGTCGTTAACCGGACTGAACGACGAGCAACTCGCAGCAGCAATTGCAATGCAAACAAATGCTAATCATTCATGCGAAGCGGATCCGCGACTATCTAATATGCTAATAAAAAGAGGAGTATTTGCAGCACTAGAGAGTTCTGCAAATACTACTATTGTAAGTGCCGGGACTTATTATCCGATTAATGGGACTTTTTCAAATTCACCAATGGAATCATTTGATTTTGTTAGCGGGCCAGCAATCAGATATACTAATACATATGCTTTTTATGCTGAGATTGATTGGCATGCTACTATAGTCGTGGTCCCTGGAAACGCCAACGTAATAGTAGGTATCAAAAAGAATGGGGTACTTATACCATCGAGTCGTATGGGCACATTTGCAGCAGCAATTTTAATACAAATGTCAGGCACCGTAGTCGTGCAGTTACAGCATCATGACACTATCCAATTAGTGGTGACATCAGATGCTGATGGGGATGTTGTTACATTTCATAGTTTTACTACCACCATCCGCAATTTTTTTGGGTAGTCAGCCGATATTGCCAATAATTGAAGCTTTAGTGATACAATAAATAGTGGAGACACCACTGCCGCTTTTTGTTAGGGTATATAGATTATCTTTTTTAAGGCGGTTCCTGATTCTAATAACTAATGAGATAATATTTTCTGATTCAGAAGCAGCCAGTAGATTTGCCCTGCTGACGCCTTCTGGGCTTTCCAGAAGCTCTGCTATAGCTGCTTCAGTACCTTTATCTGCTGCCGTTTTTTCATTATTCTTTTGCTGTCTCGCTTTTTGCGCCTCGACGGCTTTAGATAGAATCGATTTTATAGTGTCTATATTATCATCTGTAAGTTGTGGGTTTGGGATTGGCGGTTCTTCGATTAATTGTATAGGGATATGACTCATGGAAATACCAAAACATTGTGTTTTTAGTGGTTCAGATATTAATTTAAATACATCTATGACTGTGAAACTTGACGACGGCACTAAAGTTGAAGCATGGATATCTGATGACTACTTAGAATCTGCGACACCGTTGAAAGTAAAAGCTGCAGTTATTGAAATTATAAACAACCAACAAAACAATCAACGAGAAATAGATGAATTATTGGCGCGGGTTAAAGCACTTGGGTATGAGATAATGCCAAAAGGGGCAGTGCCAACACCTGTGTCAACAGTAGTTGCGCCTATATCGCCGCAGCCTGGCCCAATCAATGAGAGTATCGAGTTATTAGACCCATCTCATAGACTTGTTGATGGAAGGATGGCTGATGCACGTAGTGTGTCGCCGAATGTTCAAGGTAATGTTAGTGCACTTGGTGGGAGTGTTAGTGGTAGTGGGTCGGAATATGCGATAACGTCGGCCGATAAGCCAACTACTGATTTAAAAGAAGGTGAGCAAGCAGAGATTGGTACAGTACGTGGCAGGGCTGGGATGGAAATCGCTATACCAGTTAGGCGTGTCGGGAAGACTGGTGAGACCAGGGTGTCTGTTATTAATACTGGTGGCGATGCTGGGTTGCAACAAAGGTTTAAGGCTTTGGCGAGTCAGTCAGAGATAGACCCGCCGGATTTCATTCATGGTGGATACCAAGTTAAGACCATAACGTGCGGCTTGTGTCGTGGCCAGGGCAAAACTATGGGTAAGGAATGCCCGAAGTGCCATGGTGCTGGCTCATATGATGTGGAAGCCTAATATGGAATTTGCGGTTTGTCTAGCCCGAAGAATTTTCTATGGCGTGGTTTGTTGGGCACCGGAGATGTATTTATCCTTGGCCCAGACGGATATGCCTGGCCTAATCTTTTGCGCCGTGTTTTTTGTGTGTCTCTAGCGAATGATTTTTTGCCAAACAGAGCCAGCCCCATTGCTTTAGATATTTTGAGACCCAGATTCTTTGAACTACGAAATGCTACGCCTTCGGGTGCTTCCTCATATAATGATTGTAGCCTATGCGACGATTCTGTTGTAGTCTTTGGTTCAACAGCTATAGTGATGTGAAATTCATGGCCGTTCTTCTTTTTCGCCAACCCGTATTTTTGTCGTAGGTTTTCTAGTTCTGGTGACTTTACCGAGATGAAGTATACTTGTTTCATCTCGTCCCAACCATCAGGGTTGACTTGCTCCATGCGATATAATGTATATTCTATCTCATCGCCTATTTCAGAAACAGTTTGGCCACCCAATTCGTCTGTGTTGGTGACGGAAATATGGGCACCGACTTTATTGAACTTTTTTGAGAAATATGGCGGTTTTTTGACATCGCCAGAAAGAATAGTATAGAATCCATGTAATATTTCATCAGGCACATCTAAATAAACAAACCCATCGCTAGTTTGTTTAAGCTTGCCGGTTAACTTAACTGTTTTATTTGGCATTAGCTTGGTAGTCTGCATGAATTTCTTCGAACAGTTCGTGCATCCTTGCCCGGATTACATATTCTATAGCTTCATTATCATATGCTTCCCAAAACGCATTATTTGATGTGCACTCGCACCCGATTTCCTCTAAGAATGGTTTGATGCGTTTGTCGACCGCTTCCCAAAAGTATTGTTTGTTATCAATCCATTTTCTAACATCTTTATCTCTATAGAACCCATGCTCGTGGCTATAATTGTCGGTATCTTTTATGATTGATTCATCGATTTGTGGTGGTTGTGATATTTTTACGATTTCATCTAAATCCGGATTCCATCCAGCGTCTTTCTCATCTTTTTCAGCTAGCATTTTCTCTTTGATTTTGCCCATAGCTTCCAAAGCAGCAGTCATATCTTCCATAGGGACGGCTCTAGCTGTCATCTCTTTTTTAAATGATAGGGCAAAGCTTGGGTCATCTAAATATTTATGGCTATGTATTTTAGCAAATGCTGAACATACGGATTCTTGGTGGTCTAAGTCTATGGTTTCCAGCCTATATGCTTGTTCGATTTCTTCGTGCAAAAATGTGAAGGTGTTTGCCCGTTCTTCATCTTGGCCTTTATGTGCATCGACCCCAAGGGCGGTGTCGTCCAACATATTTTTAATTGCCTCGGAGAGCATTTGTTCGTTTCGGTTTAATGACATCTGCGCAACCTCCTCTGGTGTATTTTTGACATAATAAATGGGTTTACAATAATGCCATATTATGAAATACGACAATTTGATAAGATTAAATTACGTACCACTAAAAATATCCGTTACTTATCGGCACCGCCCAATGAGATGCCAAGCCCGCATGGTATCTGGACTGTAGTGGCTAATATAAATAAGGATTTATTAATTTGTAAAGGCGATGCTATATGTAGAGTGCCAGTCTCAGATGTTGTTATCGCCGGACGATCAGAAATAGACCGTATACTGGAGAGAATAGATGGCAAAAAAGCAAAAGCCAAATCAGAGTAGAGAATTTGACAATAAAGAAGATGTCATGAAAGCTATTGATGACAAATTTGGGAATGGTGCTATAACATTGGGAGCTGGACCGGCACTTGATGTTCCATCTATTAGTACTGGATCGGCTTCACTTGATTTGGCATTAGGGGTATGGGGAATGCCAAAAGGCCGTATCGCTGAAGTATATGGCCCAGAGAGTAGTGGTAAGACCACATTATGCTTATCAATAATCAAGGAGTGTCAGAAGCAAGGTGGCGTAGCTGCTTTTGTTGATGCTGAACATGCGTTAGACCCAACATGGGCAAGCAATATAGGTGTTGATATTGACAACCTAATGATTAGCCAGCCATCATCTGGTGAAGAGGCATTAAGTATTGTTGAGATGCTGGCCGGTTCAAAACAGGTTGATCTTATTGTGGTTGATTCAGTTGCTGCGTTGATTCCTCAAGCTGAAATTGATGGTGAGATGGGCGATAGGCAGATTGGTGCCCAGGCTCAATTAATGAGCAAGGCTATGCGTAAGCTTGTTAGTATAACCAATAAATCCAATTGTACAATTATATTTATCAACCAAATTAGAATGAAGATTGGTGTTATGTTCGGTTGTTTGCATGGCGATACATTGATTAATTTTGTTGATGGTAGTGCATTGCCAATTAAAGATGTTGTTGAAAAGAAAATTGAAGGCGATGTCTGGTGTTATGACGAAGGAAGCAATAACTTTGTTGGACGCAAGATTATTGATTGGCACAATAATGGTGATGTTCTTGATAAATGCGATTTTCTGTCTATATTGTTGAGGGGGCCAGGCAATGGCAATGGGCGTATGAATATATGTGTTACGCCAAATCATCGCGTTTTGACCGATAATGGATGGGCTGAAGCCGGTGACTTGATAATTGGTGATAGAATAATGACGAAGCAAAAGAATATTCTATCTGGTGATTCGCATTGTATGAGAAGGAAATTACCAGATGGCGTAGATGATTGTAGGGAGTGTACACTACATGTGACTGGCCAATATAGCACCACCTATGCGGAAGTGGTATCTATTAGAACGGCTAGTAGCAGACAGTTTAGAACAAAAGGGAAATATGATATAACTGTTGATGGCTGCCACAATTATTCCGCTGGTGGTCGCCATAATGGTGTGATTGTTCATAATTCGCCGGAGACCACACCAGGCGGCCGGGCATTGAAATTCTATTCTTCCATTAGACTTGATATTCGGCGTGCCGGTGCGATCAAGAAGGGCGATGATAACATTGGGAACTCAATTAAGGTAAAAGTTGTTAAAAATAAGGTTGCGCCGCCATTTAGGCAAGCTGAATTCGGACTATATTTTGGGAGAGATGGATATCCGAGTGGTATTGATTATGCTAGTTCGTTGGTTGATATTGCAGTTGATGTCGGCATTATCAAACAACAAGGGTCGTGGTACAATTATGGCGAAATGAGACTTGGGAATGGCCAAGAGAATGCCTATGGCATGATTCGTAGTAATATTGATTTGATGGCAGAGATTAGCGATAAAGTGCGAGCGGCTTTTAGTCCTGATGGTGTCGATACGGATACAGAAGATACAGAAGATAAAGATATAGAAGATAAAGATATAGAAGATAAAGATATAGAAGATAAGTCTGATGTATTAGAGGATTTCGAAGAATGAGCGCACCACTGTTTGAAATAGAAGATGTAGTGTATTTGGTTGAGTCCGCGAAAGTGGGGTCAATTGAATCTTACCAGATAAGCGGGGTTAGGCAAGGCCCAAGTGGCAGTTGGATGTATAGGATATCAGTAGCCCAACGTCCTCCGAATGGTGCGCCGACATATGGTGACCGCAACACTTTAAGAAGAACATTAGATTTTGAGTTGTCGGAATCTGAATTGACCACATATTGTGCGGCGCTTGACCTTGCGGAGATTGCTGCGATGTCAAATTTGGCCGCTATACGGAGTTTGAAGGCAGCACATTGTACTGATGGAACAGGCGGTACTGGATGATTGAAGCATTAAAACGGGCTGATCATAATGCTAAACAACCGTTTGGTGAATATGAAGAGGAAGCGATAGTATCGCTTCTTATCGACCACCCGGAATTCTTCACAAATGTTGCTAGATTTCTTACGCATGAATTATTCAATCGGACTGAAGTACAATATGTAATAGCCCACATCACAGAATATTATGAGCAATATGGGGTGTTTCCGACCAGAGGCATATTGGTTGATAGTATTAAACACAGTCTCACTGTCGACGACATAGCATACCAAGATATTATCGACATAGCATCAAGACCCTCAAACCCGCGAGAGGTTCCTTGGCTTAAAGATATAATTTTGAAATGGGCTAGGTCTAAAGCATATGGCTTAATATATGATGTTGATACTATCGCCAAGTATAAAGATGGTAATTTTGAAGCTATAGAGGCTGTGTTCAATCAGGCACGCAATATACAAGATATCGGAAGTGGTACACTCTGGTTTTTTGATGAGTTAGAAAAACTGTTTGCCCACGACCTGATAGAAAAATTTACGACTGGTTTTGCGCAATTAGATGCATGTATGCATGACGACCAAGATGAGCGTGGCCCAGCACGCAAAGAAATGGTAGTTTGGATGGCACCGACTGGTGTTGGCAAGTCTATTATGCTGATTAATAATGCGATTTCCAATGTATTGAGGGGCAGGAACGTGTTGTATATCACATTGGAATTGTCAGATGCAATGTCTGCTTTACGCGGGATGGGTGTTATATCGAATAAACCAATAAAGCGTAGATTCGATTTGAAGAATGAGATTATAGCAATAATAAATCACATTAAAAGTGATGGAAATATTGGTGACCTTGCGTTTCATGAATTTCCACCAGATGAGATATCAGTTGATGAAATCTATGCATTAGTTGACCATTTAAAAAGGTCAAAAGGCTGGGTGCCAGATATCATATGTATTGATTATCTTGAATTGATGATTAGTAGACGCCAATCTGATAATGCTGATTCATATATGAAGCAAAAAGGTGTATCCACTCAAGTTAGAGGGCTTGCGAAGACTGAAAATGTGTTGGTATTCACCGCGACACAGACAAATAGAGGTGGAAACGATTCCGAGATTATTGATGTAACAAAGATTGCTGAGAGCTATGGTAAGTCAATGGCGATGGATTATTTGATAAGTCTTAATCAAACCCGCGAAGAATACCAATCAGTTTTAGACCATAATGGCATAGCAGTGCATCCAGCGCCAGCGCGAATGTATATAGCTAAGAATAGGAATGGAGCTAAATTTGTCACTATTCCTGTGAAGATTAATTATTCAACAATGAAGATACAGGAGATGACATGAGTGATGTGATTAAACTGAAGCCAGTTGGGGTTCTTAATGATTATGTTGCTGTTATGAAGCTGCTCGATGTGCCAGATGGCATTGAAGTAGATAAAGAAGCAATGGCAAAGATGTCGAATGAAGGTGTTGTGGTGGGGGTTGGACCCGATGCGAAAGGCGTGGTAGAACTTGGCGACAGGGTTATTATAAATAAAAGGCAATACTTGGGCATATGTCCAGCTAGTGGCGGGTATGAAGGCCAAATCGTTGCTATGGTTAAGAAGCCCGATTTAGTAGTGAAACTTGGTGTAAGTGATAAATACAGATTTATAGATGAGGCAGAATGAAACGTTATTTTATATGCTTAGAATGTATAGAACGCTCGACCGGCAAATCAGCATATGATTTGCCGGTCGAGCAATTTAATGAGATTCGAGCTAAGTTAGCGTTTGAATCTGAAACGGCTGTATGCACTTGTTGTGGTAGTAAAAATTTGAAACCTGTGCTTGGCTTAGAGACTTCCTATGTAAGAGGATACGGTTTTGCCGATAAAAAGGGTGTCAAACGTGATATGGATATTCACGCTATGACCACTGATAGAGACCCTTATAAAGAGCATCGTCAGCTTGGCGAATCTAGAGAAGTGGTAACTAAATTGCAGCGAGACAGAGAGCATCATAAAAAGCCTAAGACTATTGGCATGGGCTAGTAGTATTGTAAATAACATGCTATATGTCTATACGTTATTCGATGAACGACGAGATTCATATCCATTAATGTCGGCCATTTATGATGGCGAACTTAGTAAGCTAGAATTTTTCACATTTTATTTGCCAGGCACCAAGAAATCGATTTACGATATAGAAGCTACCTGTGATCGATTTTCTAAAATCATATCAAATAATAATGTGATGCTCAATGATTTCAAGCAGCATTGCGTTGCATTCGCACCGAAGCCCAATTGCAAGGTGTTTGATGTCGACCTCCCGACTTTCACGCCGAAGGATATAAAATCGTGTCGTAAGAATATAGCTACTATTATAAATAAAATGAAGCTGATAAAACCACGATACTGGCATCTAGTGCGTGCTATGGCTTCTGAGGTATATGGGCATCTACAAACACGTGGGGCTATGTACTCGTACCAATTGAGACACTCAATTTGGGGCCGGGTTTATTCTGGTAGGAGCAAGACTAGTGGGTTTAATATACAAGGTCTTGGAGAATGCTATTTATCTAATATTAATGGCGATGACATACTTATAAACTTCGACTGGATTGCTGCTGATATGAGAGCAATTGCAATCATGAGTGGCGATAAGAAGTTAAATATGTCTTTCGATGAGAGTGACCCATATATAGTATTGTTAAACCATTTGAATTCAGGGGTTCAAAACGACAAACTGCGCAGGGATGAAGCTAAGAGATTAATGTTCTCATCTATCTATTCTTTCGATGATGATAATCCAGCATTGGATTTTTATAATGGTTTTAGGTCTTGGATACAGGTATGCCGCAATAGATTAAGAGAAGATAAATATCTCAAGAGCATACTAGGCAGACGATTCTATGTTGGTAGGGGTCGCACTGAACGCTCTGCGTTTAATGCGATGGTACAGGGCTCAGTTGCTAATGCTATGCAGATATGTATTAGAAAAGTATGGGAATTGTTTCCAGATAGCATATTGACAGAAAACCATGACTCATTAGTAGTGACATCCAAGAAATCTGATTTAGCCTTCAAATTGCATGAGGTTGCCAAAATAATGACACAACCATTTTGTGGTATTATAAAAAGTAACCCGCAATTTCCGATTAAAATTAGCATCGGACGTAAATATAAAGGCTGGAAGGAATATAAAAGATATGACAACTGTGGGCAGGTCAAATAAAAAACGCAAACATGAACTTAAGCGTAAGGCGCATAGAACTGTGGTGCGTAAAGCAAGATTGGCCAAGAAGATAAAAGATTCTAAACCTAAGATGAGCGATAAAATGGGTGTTGCTCATTCTACAGCTACTAACGCGGGCACCACAAAAATCGCTGAAGGCATTGATAAGGCAGCATGGGGTATACAAAATGGCTAAACGTCGCAAACAACCAAAATGGTTTGATGAATATGTGCCAAGCGAAGTTGCGAATAGTACGCTATTTAAATTTAAAATAAAGATTGGGCCAAGTCAGGTTATCGAAGTTGATATGCGGTCTGACCTAGAAGTAGATTATAAGATTGTGCAGGACCAATTAGAAGATACACCATCTGAATTCGCTTACTGGGCTGCTATTTATAGCGAATTAAAATTGCAGGTCAATAAACTAGAACGCCAGATTAAAGCCAAACGCGGTAAATTAATTGATAAGGCTGTGAAAGAAGCAGCTCAGGCAAATGTAAGGTTGACGGACAAGCAAGTACAAGCAATAATAGAAGCAGACAAAGAATTAAATGTGCTAGAAGCGAAATTGATGTTAATGAATAAGCATTGTGGCAAGATGTATTTTATGGTTGAAGCGATAAGAATGAAGTCAGACAATCTAAGGTCATTAGCTGGATTTGCACGTATAGAAATGAGCAGCAGCTAAATCAAACATAAAATATGAAGAATAATGATGTGATAGACGCAAAATGTAGTGTTTGCAACACCATTTCCAAAATAAAATGCGAATCATATAAGCGGACCCTAAAGCGTAGCGGTAAATATCGATGTTTATCTTGCGCAACTTCACAGGCTCTCAAAAAATCACCACGCAATACAGATAAGCTGATTGGATGGTCCAAGAGCGATGCAGGGCGAGCTGCAGCATCGCGTGTACTAAAGCAGAGGTGGGAGGATAACTACGACGAACTTTTGGGGTATATTAATGCTAATTGGAAAAACCAAGAGACTATCAACAAGCAAAAAGAAATACATGAATTTTCCAATCGCCCTGACCTCCGTGTAAAATTTAGGAAGATATGGGCGTCAAAAGAATATCGGGAAGCTGTTAGTGATGGTGTTCGAAGATTGTGGGAAAACCCAAAATATAGAGAAAAAATGGCTGCGTCTAGGATTAGGTATAGAGGCATTGTATCTAATATCCAGAAAATATTGTATTCATTGCTTGATGACTTGGGGATAAAGTATTATAGAGAATATAATGGGCATAGTGATCCACAATGTAAAATCGGACCATGGACTTTTGATTGTGTAGTCCCGAGAAGCAATAAACCAGACCTATTAATAGAGTGCCAAGGCGATTATTGGCATTCTCTGTCAGAAAATATGCAGCGTGACCGGCAAAAGGCATCATATATCTCAAATAATTTGAGTGGTCGATATGAATTGAAGTATATTTGGGAACATGAATTTTATGCGAAAGACCGAATACGAATGCTTTTGGCGTATTGGGTTGGTTTGAAGCGACATGATATTATTGACTTCAATTTTAAAGATGTTGCTATTAGAAAATGCGTAGCTAAAGATTATAAATTGTTGTTGTCTAAATACCACTATCTTGCGAATGCTGGGAGAGGAGGGATTGCTTATGGGGCATATGTGGGAGATAGACTTGCCTCTATATGTGTTTTCTCACCACTACCTAGACAGAATATTGCTAAATCACTAGGCTGTTTAGATAAAGAGGTGCGTGATTTATCTAGATTATGTATTCACCCTAATTATCAAAAGAAAAATTTTGCTTCTTGGTTTGTGAGCCGATGTATAAAACTACTCCCACCACAATATGCAATAGTCATCGCATATTGTGATACTACATTTGGGCATAACGGGGTTGTCTATGAAGCGTCTAATTTTAAATTAGATAAAGAAATTAGACCCGATTATTGGTACACAAAGCCAGATGGATGGATAATGCATAAAAAGACGTTGTATGATCGTGCTGTGAAAATGGGGATTAAAGAAAGGGAATTTGCTGAATTGCATGGATATATTAAAGTAAAGGGTGATAAGAAATATAGATATGTTTTTAAAAGATAACAATAATTTGATGTATTTGAAACTCAGCAGCTAATGAGTGTCAAAAAGCTCAAAGCAGAAAGGAAAATGAAATGAGCAAGTATGATGTAGCAAAAGTACGCAAGAAGTTGCAGGAAAAGCAGGGTAGTCGGTTTAAGGACCCCAATGAGTTCAAGCCGCCCCAAGCATCTGATGGGGACACGATCAAGTATCGTTTCTATGTTCTACCGCCACTTAAGAAGGGCGATGTTTGTGCTGATGGCACGGCTAGTAGAACCATGGAATTATTCTATGTTCAGAACGGTGCTCATTGGTTGAATAACCGGACGCATGCATGTCCACGTGTGCATGATGAGGAAGAATGCCCGATTTGTTCGTTGGGGTTCGACCTAATGGGAGAGACTGACGACAAAGACCGTCGTCGTGATATTGCCAGGCAGTGGCTCCCACGCACCCAGTACGCCGTAAATGTTTACTTCCCGAAGGATAAGGTTAATCCTGAAGAAGTTGGCGGGAAGGTTATGTGGATGAATGCGTCTAAGCAGCTTTATGACGCATGGGAAGCATGCATCATGAATGATGATGCTGGCGATCCAGATGACCCGCAAGCATTTGGCGTCTTTTTTGATGAGGAAGATGGATATCTCTTCCAACTCCAAATCAAGAAGAAAAATAAATGGAATGATTATAGTACCTCTAAATTCCTTGCTAGCGTTGGAAAGCGTCCAATTGCAAGCAAGGGAGGCAAGCCACTGCCAGAACGCATTGAGACTATTTTGAGCCAGCGGCACGATTTGTATACTAAGTTCCAGCCTAGGGACCCAGAGGCTCTGCAGAAGATGCGTACTGTGTTTGAGAGCGGCGAGCCTGAAGATGACAATGGTTTTGACGAGGACGACACCTCCTCTGCGAGTAAGGTTGCAGACGCTACGACGACAACTGCAACTACGAAACCTGCTAATGAGCCTGAAGCAGTTGTTGCAGAAGAAGCCATCTCTGACGCCACTACACCTAAGACAGTCGTGGATGATGCTGTTGATGATGCTGTTGATGATGTTGATGACGATGCCGGTGACGATGTTGTTGATGGTGACGATGCCGGTGACGATGCCGGTGATGTTGTTGAAGATGTTGAATTACAAAGTTTGCTCGAGCAGATTGAAGAAGAGTAGACAAAAACAGATACACACTGGGGCACCAATTGGTGCCCCAGTGTGTATCTGGGGGATTTAAGATGGAAAACATATTGTTGATTGATGGCAAAAACACTGCTTACAGGGCGCTGTTTGCTTCACGTGGGAATAGAGAATTCAGGACTAAGGGTTATCATCCATTCACAACGTGGGTGAAGCTGTCTCATGTATGGTTGGAAAAATTTAAGCCGTCGTCTGCTCATGTTTTCTGGGATTGTCCAAAAAATGAGGTATGGCGCAAGAAGCTACTGTCTGAATATAAAGACCATAGAGATGCTATGCCACATTATGATAATGACGTGCAGGAGCAATTACATAAGTTAATCGATGCTGCCAGTGCGATATTGTCGCATATGGGCGTCAGGCAATATACCCGGCCGGGACAGGAAGCTGATGATTTGATTTACTCAGCATGCCGACTTTTGACGCCGACAAAATCAGATACGCGTAAATTAATAGTAATATCGAGTGATTCAGATTTCGCACAATTGCAATGGTATATGCCATATGTTTCAGTTTACGACCCACGGAAAAACAAATTTATTGACTCGCCAGAATGTAATCCCGCAGTACAAAAAGCTCTGTGTGGCGATCGAGCTGATAATATAGATGGGTTTAGAGGTATAGGGCCAGTTAAGAGCAATCAAATAGCTTCAGACCCTAAAAAACTAATTGAATTCCTGGATTTGTCGGATGCGCGTAAATTTAAACGCAATTTAGCTTTAATAGACTTATCAATGAATCCATCAAGGTTAAATAATGAATTATATATGTTACGAGTGTTATCTAATGATGCGGAATTTGACAAAGCTGCTATCAACCAATTGAGCATCGACCATAAAATTAGAGGTTTAATGTCTGAATACCCTAACATATCATTAGAATATAAACGGTTAAAGTAAATCTTTATTCTCTTTTAATAAATTAGATAATTCAATATGTTTTTCCATAAAGTTTGTTGATTGCTCTGTAATAACATCCCAATTGCTAAATTGTGACATCAACCACTCCCATTGTTCTGGATTTTTTTGTTGCAGCAACCATGCCAATCCAAATGCGCCTTTGTGGCCAGACACCTTACGCCCCCACTTGTGATGTGCTGGGCACAATGAGACGCCATTGAGTGGTTCATGTCTTAGTTGCAAAACCCATCTATCTATAATATGGTGTGCTTGTAAATTTTGGTCTGTGCCGCAGACAAAGCAGTTATTCCGTCTTATTAATAAAGACCAAGATTTGTCTGCCTTATTCCGCCAATACTTGGAATTGGGGTTTGCTTTAGCCTTAGCCAATTTACTTATTTTTTTCTTTTTTGCCATATTATTATTTACATATTGTAAGTATTCAGCAAACAAATGCGATATGTGCGTTTGAGTAAATAAATTGCAGCCGAATCCATCAATATTTCGGTGGAAAGATATATAAATGGTTGCTTATTATATGAGGTTTAAATCATGGGATGCGGTTGTAGAAAAAAACGTAGTAGTGCTACGGCACGTACTAGAAATGTTGTGAAATCTAAACCAGCTAAAGCCCGCACTATAGCACAACGCAAGGCTACGCGTGCGGTTTCCAATATTGGGAAACGTGTTGGGAATATTAGAAGCATAGCTATGGATGCGAAAGCTGGCTTACGATGCCCTATTTGCAAGGCCACTATGAAACGTGTCTCTAGGTCTGGACATGGAGACTTGTTGCAATGTGTCAATCCTAACTGCCGGCATATTAGTAAAAGGAAGTGATAATGAAGATTAATGCGGACCAGATTGTAACAGTTAATACATTGAGTGATATCAAAAGTGCTATTCAAGAATTTTTACCGAGCAGTACGACCGCGCCAGAGGTTCATTCGACTATTAAAGCAGAGGGCAAGACTTACAAATTGTCTGCGCCGACATCATGTGGTTATAGAGATATGCTGATTGAGGGTTTTGGTATAGTCAAGAAAAGATTGGAAGCTAAGAACCCATCCCAAAACGCTGAACTGGGAATAGACCCGGTAAGTGTTGATGGGCATATGTGGCTTGACGAACTTATTGGCAGAAGATTAGGTGGCAAACGAGATGGTGTGAGAGTCAGATGGGATGTCGTAGAAGGCACATTTTATTTTGACCCGTTTTCAGGAAAGCTGACTAAATGTTCATAACAGACACTATAATCCTAGCATTATTTATTACCGGGTTGTGGTCGTTAATCTCAATATTAGTTAAGATACATATGACTTGGCAATACGCTTTGCGGTTTATATTGCCGATGTCCTTTTTTGTGGCTTTAGGAATGATATATTTCGGGATAATGCAATGGATAGGAAAGTTGATGCTGAGTTAATTCGGTATCGCAGCATGCGAGAATGGGTTCCAGCTGTTGGGGATGTCATTATCAAGCATGGATGGATATTTAGAACAAAATGGTTTGGTGTGATAAATTTTGTTCGGCCAGATGGCACGTTGGATATTATAAAGGATGGAATGTTGAGATTGCTAGTCACGACAGCGCCAGATTCTGTTCGCAAGAAGGCAATAACTATAGTTCCAGATGTTATACGAGCTGCTGCTGCTGGTAGTTATGCTGTAATGCAATATGACCCTAATAATTCGGTGGTGTGGTATGTTTGAAGTCCCATCATTATTGCCGTACCCAGTGATTCGCGACCTGAATGAATGCCCGGAAATTCATGGCATATTTTGTTATATCATAGATAAATATGCTCCTGGTATATCTGCAGTTATTAAATTAGATGCTAATGATGCTGGGATTATTGTTGGAAATTGGGATGGTGAAAATGCAAGCCCTAAAAATAAAGATGAATGGGAGAAGGTTGAGCATTTTTTAAATCATACAGCATATGATTTAATTAAAATTATGAGGCATATACGTTTACAGCAAGCAGAATTCTTCATTTCTGATAATGGTCGTCTCGTTGATGTCCAATTGTCGTTGAATAAATTTATTGGCCCTGGGATGTTAAAAGATTTATTCGCCCCGGTAGTGAATATACAAAATTCAACAGAACTAGCTGTTTTAGACCCCGATAAAATTGCTGAACTTAATAACGGTGAAAGGCGATTTATTTTAAAGCCCAGTAAAAGCAGGCATTATATGCATGATAACAAAGTATTGCCACTCTATGCGTGTATTTGATAGATATGTTTATTATACTTGTAGGATATCCTGGGGCTGGTAAATCGACATTTGCTGACCTAATTAAATCTAATGATGAGTCGGTCGATATTATGAGGCCAAGCGATTGGTACCCAAATAATATCGAAGAGATGCCAAGCAAAGCACAGATGGACTATAAAATAGCGTGTTGGGAGCATGCTATAGATAAAACATCTAACTGGTTGGGATCGAATTCACCGAGTAGCGTTGTTATCTTGGACACATGTGGGGCATCTGCTAAATCACTTACAACACTATTCGCTATGGCCGCATTGCATAAGCATAAGACCATATGTATGATTGTGCATACGCCGATGTCAATATGTGCATCGAGGTCTGACCCTGGCGTGGTTCAAAAATATACTAATAAATTAAAAGTCGCAATCCCAGAGTATAAAGAAAAATGTGATGAGATTATCGTGGTTCGTTATGACTCGCTAGATAAATGGCAAGAATTAAGCAACGAATTATGCCGAAAAATATTAGCACCACAAAACAACCAAAAGCCAGCTGGCACGAACCAATAATCGGCAAATATTGCGTTGTGACTGGATGCGATTCAAACCATGATTGGATATTGGAATGGTGGTACAATCACTATAAACAAGACAATAAGTATCCATTGTACTTTGCTGATTTTGGGATGAGTCTAGAAGCACGCAAGTGGTGTGCCGAAAGAGGTCAATTAATTGACCTTCGGTTCAAGCATCGTCGTAAGAATTGGTTTAAAAAGCCATTGGCGATATTGGCTTGCCAATATCAGAAGATATTGTGGGTTGATAGCGATTGTGAAGTTCGCGGTGACTTATTGCCACTACTTGAGTTTGCCGACCAAGGTGTGGGCCTCACTCTTGACCCACATAATCCGTGGATTAAGACTGATAATTGCGTTGCGAGCGGTGTTGTATCAGTATCGCATAGCAATAAACTTATGATAGATTGGGCTAGAGACTGTTTAGCTGCTAATAGGATACGTGGTGACCAAGAAGTTTTAAACCGGCTGATACAAGAGCGAAATCGTAACATAGTTATTATGCCACCGGAATACCAGTGGCTTCGTATTGATGGCGACAATCCAGATGCATTGATAATGCATTGGACTGGTGTAAGAGGTAAGGATTATATACGAAGAAGCATTGGACTACAACCAACATTTTATAGACAACGTGTTACAACACCTAGAACACGGAGACGCAATCTTAAGGCTGGTGCTGGAAGAAGCGGTCGCGATGTGGCGAGGGCGCTGTCGCTGAGTACCAAAATCAACAGAAAGCGAGTAAGGCCATTAAAATCGAAGCCAAAGCCAATTATAGAAGGCAAAATCTCGCTACATAAGCCGAAGCGTTAAAGTGTTGCATCAGCTCGGCTATCTCACATTCATATCTCATTCCATTCACCTTCACCTGGCGGTGGGCGGTCGTTATTTGGAACTGTAGAATTATTTGATTGCAGGTCTTTTAAGTCTTCTACAGCATCATCGATATTACAGCACGCGATAGTTTCGGTAAGCTCCAGCCATTCTTGTACACCAAATTTCCCGCCAGCTAGTCTAGCTCCGCCCGTTTTAGCTGTTAGTGATGATATAGCTATATTTGGATTTTCTGTGACCGCATCATTGAGTGACACTGCGGACTTATTTTTCTCTAGGTTGTTTGGTAGCTGCACGAAGCCGTTAATTATTGGTAACTGTCGTGTTATAGTGATTGTTTCGAATGACATAATTAATCCTCTTTATACTATTTTTGCTAGTAGATAATATATGTCTAAAGTATTTATTATTGGCGGCGGCCCCAGCCTGGGGGGATTTAATTTTAAGTCCTTAGATGGACATGACTGCATAACTATCAATAAATCGTTATTTAATGTGCCAAACCCAAAATATTTTATTACTATTGACCATAGCTTTTTGAATAAAACAAAAGGTGTTAGACGACAAATAGCTGAGTCGAGTGCTAATTCATTTTTTGTTTCGAACTATGCTGGTGGGACTCTAAAGGATGATGATGGCAGGATATTATGCACGAAGACCAAGCGACATTATAATCTGGCCGGGTTCGATGTAATTATCAAAAGCAAGAAGCATGCTGGAATTGGATTCGATTGGGGCGATTTTAGGAATGGCAATTGTAGCGGTTATTGTGCGATGCAATTAGCGGTATTATTGAGATATGATGAAATTTATATGCTTGGGATAGATTTAGCAACTAGCGGCAATAAAACGCATTATCACAATGGTTATGGCACAAGACTTGACAAAATGGTGTCGTCATTGGACGGATATTTTAAATATTTTAGGGATGGTGTTAAAGTAGCTCTGAACAACAATATTAAGATATTTTCTTGTTCTAGCATAAGCCGGTTAAATGGGATTATACCATTTGTTGATTCTTCAACGGTTTTATAAAGTCATTGAAGAACTCATCTACTTGTTCAACTGCACGGCCCACTAAGATGTCGTTTTGATATTCGCTAATGTCGATGTCTTTTAGCTCTTTCATCGCCGAGAGTTCCTTTATCAATTCATCGCCAGAATAATTCAATGAGCATTGTCGTAGCTTCTCATGCAATTCTTGTCGGTCAGCTCCACGTTTGACGGCAGCCATTAGAATTTTTTCGACAGTCATGAGTGCGATTTCGGTGTTGAGATTGTCAGCGATGGCTGTGTGATTTACTACCAGACCACCAAATATTTTTATCATTGTGTTCAATATGCCATCGACCGATAAGAAGATTTCTGGCAATACTAATCTGCGGGCACTAGAATCATCTAGTGAGCGTTCCAACCATTGTTCTGATGCTGTAATTAAAGCGGTTGTTGATAACCCAATGGCAAATTTTGCAATACCGCATACTCGTTCGCAATATAGCGGGTTCTTTTTGTATGGCATTGCAGATGAACCAACTTGTTTAGCTCCAAATCCTTCGGCTAATTCTTTCTTACCGGCTAACAGCCGTATGTCTGTGGCTATTTTTTGACATACTGCGGCCAGTGACGACATCAGACATACTAAAATAGAATCGTCTATTCTTGGGTAGACTTGACCAGTAACAGCATACTTGTTTTGCCCAAATCCCATCATATTGCAAATTAGAGTATCCAGCGACTTGACTTTGTCGTGATTGCCGTCGAATAATTCCAAATATGATGCTTGCGTTCCTGTCGCCCCTTTTACTCCGCGTGCCTTTAGATTAAGATATTTATGATTAATCTCAGACAGAACTAGATATAGGTCATATGCCCACAGCGAGGCTCGTTTGCCAACTGTTGTTGGTTGTGCTGGTTGGAAATGTGTTAGCCCCAGTGTCGCTACTGACTTATGGTTGTTGGCAAATTCGCCAATATTTACAATTAATGATTTTAATTTTGTGATGATTAGAGACAACGATGTTTTAATTCGCATTGAATCAGCATTGTCTACCACGAATTGGCTCGTGGCACCTAGATGGATGATTCCACGCGCAGATGGTGCTTGGTCGCCAAACGCCTTGATATGTGCCATTACATCATGATGTAATTCTTTTTCATACTCTTCTGCACGCCCCATATCAGCATCTTTCAGAGCAGACTCTAGTTCATTTAATTGTTTGTTTGTAATAGATAACCCCAATTGCGATTGTGCGCGTGCTAAATTGCACCACAACTCTCTCCATAAATTGAATTTATATTCATCGCTCCATATATGTGCCATTTCTGGTGATGCACTTCTGCCGACTAGTGGTGACTGATATATGCTCATAGACATCAAATACACTATACTTGTTTTATAAGTGCAGGATAAATCGTTTCTTTTGAGACCCATGCACTTTTGTATATCCGAATTTTTCGGCGAATTCTGATTCTTTCATCCCCATTTTAATAGCGCGATTATATAAAGTTTTTTTATGCATGACCCATTTATCTTGAGAGACATACCAATAGCTAGGCGGGATTGTTTTATCTAGTTTAAAGTTGCATGCTAGATACAACGACCCCGTGTGGTTAAATGTAGTATCAGTATATGCGATAATGCATTTGTATTTCTTGGGCAATTTGTTTATGCATTTAGATATTAACCATGACCCAAAATTTTTCTTCTGGTATTTGGGGTGTATGCAGAATCTTGACAATTCTCTTACGCACGACTTGTTATAATTAGCGATTTGGATGTTTTGTCTAACCAATGGCGAGAAAATGCATATAGCAATTAATTTGTTCTCCAAATATGCCCCGTAAGCGATTCCACCACGTCCTGCGGTCGCTAGATAGTGGTATTTTGCAAGTAGTGGTGTGTATTCGTTCGATTTTGATTTATGTATTGCAACATCATCGAAACTAAAGCTTATAAGTTTGGTATTGCTTATATTGAGCCAATATTCTATAGTATTAATAATCTTGTTGTGTTGGTAAAATTCGTGTTCCCATAAGTATTTAAGCTCATATTCGGATGCCAAATAATTTTTCACATATTCTTGCTTTCTGATGTCTCTTAATTTCGTCTTTGTATTATTGTGCCAATAATCGCCTTGGCATTCAATTAGTAATGTTTTGCTATTGGGTCTTGGTATAACACAATCGAATGACCATGGCCCTATTCTACATTGTGGGTCATCAGGCTTGTCATTATATTCTCTGAAGTATGTTATGTTTAAATCATCTAATATTGAATATAACATACTTTGAATATTGGATACTTTTGGTGTATTGGCGAGCCTAATAGCTTGTTTTTCTAAATATTCAGTTGTTTTATGCGACTTTATTTGTTTCTCTATGAATCCTGGTTTTCTTATAGCTTTGTAATACTTGCTTCTGTGTTCTGGTGACTTCCATAAATGGTTTGATATGCTCCTTAACTTTTCTATTTGCGATGCATTAATTGTGGCCATTTTTTGTTTGAATTCTGGGTCTAGCCATAACTTCCGCAATGATTCGGTTATTTTTTGTCCGAATTCTGGGTCTTGCCACAATTTTTTGGATTTTTCGCTTATTTTCTTTTTAGTTGCAGGCGAGTGTGGTTGTTTATTTTTTGGCACTTTTTTATTGGCCCTATAAGATTGGTCCTGCCATACCCTCTTCATGTTGTCAGATTGCTTTGTTTTGTATTTGTCGCTTTTATTAACACAGGCCCTACATACATAAATTGGGTTCTTTTTGCGCAGCAATTTATATCCTTTATAATTCTGTTGTGTAATTTTATTGCATTTAGAGCATTGAATAATAACACTGTCTTTATTTTTTGCAGTTTCCTTTGTGATTCCATATTTTTTCTTGGTTTTGTCCCACAATATCATATGTGAATTCCTTTATTGAAAGGTTCGCATTATATTATTTTTGAATACTGGCACACATCAAAAATAATATAAGGTGTTTGTCCTGAGTAAAGGAGAAAGAAAATGGCAAGTCAGCCACTAAACACACAGATTCAAGTTTTCCGCAGGGTTAGGGCGCAACGCGAACCGCAGCGTCATGACTCAATCAAGAACATCACGGGCAAGCTTCGTCGGCTAATCTTAATTGCGCCGGGTGAAGAAGTAAGGACAGCAGTCGTATCGCGTGATACTAGCGTTACCGACTTCTCGACCTACATGGGAGAGGCAAGCGCAGTGGCACAAAGAGGTCATCCAATTGTTGTTGGGGTCCAGGCGGTCAAGGACTTCAGCGTGGTCCAGCAAATTTCTGGCGTCGATTTCCCAGTCGAAATCGGTGGCGACAAATTTGTTCAGGAAACTGCAGCTACCGTTGGTGGCGACGTACATCAGGACGCTCGCGACACTACCGGTGGTACAACCAACAGGCTGTAAGCCTGTTAAAATTAAACTTGACAAACACCAAGAAGGGCCAGGAAACTGGCCCTTCGTTTTGTATTTTAATTAACCGATAGAAATGATTAATGGCTAATTTAGAGCGGAAAATTTGGCGTAATTCTGAATGGTTATATGACCATTATTATAATAAAAAATTATCATATTCGCAGATGTCAAATATTGTTGGGGTTTCGAAAAGAGCTATGATTTTCGCATGTAAACAATTTGGGATTAAATCTAGAAGTACATCAGAATCGTTATCTGCACCTATGCCTACCCGAAAAGATTTAGAGAAGCTATATTGTACTCAACAATTAAGCCAATCCCAAATATCTAAAATTTATGGGGTTTCACAATCAGTAGTCCATAAATGGATGAAAAAATATGGCATTAAAAGTAGAGACCATAAAAATGCTACCCAGATAAGATTGGGATATGGTAAGAAACCATTATGCGAATGGGCAAATTCGCAATGGTTGATAGAACAATATGAAAGTAAATCTGTATCGGAGATAGCATCGGGTGTTGGCTGGTCAACTACTTTTGTGCATGACACGATGGCGGAGCTTGGCCTTGAAATGAGGTCCAACTCTGAAGCCATGCTGATGCAATCTAATAAGATATCAAAGAGGATGCGTGATAAATGGTGTGACCCTGAATATCGCAAATTTATGCTCGCTAAAATGGCAGCATATCCGAAAGTATCTTCATTGCAGACAAAATTATATGGCATATTAGATGAGATGGGAATTGAATACTATAGAGAACATAATGATAAAGAAGACGATGTGCAATGTGTAATTGGGTATTGGCATTTTGATTGTGTGATTCCGAAGCATGATGCTAAAAATCTTATAATTGAATGTAATGGTGACTATTGGCATTCGCTGCCAGAAGTAGTGGCAAATGACCGCAGAAAATCGAATTATATTTATAAATACCAGAATGATGCTTATGACTTAAAATATTTATGGGAACATGATTTCGCTAATATAGATAGAGTGAAACAATTAATTAGATATTGGGTTGGATTGCATAAACTAGATGTTATTAAGTTCCAATTTAATATGGTAAATATACGTCAAATTAACTATGTTGAGGCTATTAAACTGCTTGGTGCCTATCACTATATAGGCACAGCCAGAAAAAATTCCAAAAATTATGGTGCATTCCTTGGAGATGAATTGATTGCAGTTGGGTCGTTTGGTCCAATCACTAGAAAACAATCAGCAGATAGACTTGAATTAAAATATGACGAATTAATAGAATATACCAGACTATGTATTCACCCAAGCTATCAGAAGAAGAACTTTGCGACCTGGTTGACTGCTAAATTTATTAAAAAGATTCGCAACGATTTTCAAAATGCAAAAGCTATAATTGCATTTGCAGATTTGTCGCACAACCATGTTGGTACCATATACAAGGCCGGAAATTGGGAGTTCAATGGTGTGGTGCCCCCCAGTTATTGGTATCTTGATGTTGATGGTTTTGTTTGGCACAAGAAAACTGTTTATAATAAAGCTGTTAAATCAGATATGAAAGAATCTGAATTTGCATGCCAGAATGAGTTATCAAAAATCTATGGCAAGGAAAAATATCGATATATTTATTGGTTGCGACTGTATTAGGATTTCTTCAAATATATTTACAGAATTGGAGAACAGATATGCCTAATAGAGTACCATTTACAGCCTATTTCAAGATTGTTCCGGAGCGTGGCAGCGGAAAGAGATTCGAGATTCAGCGGAGTCGTGAACGATTTGCCCGTTTAGTCTGGAATGATTTAAATACGAACCTGGAAAATGCTATCCCCGGTGCTGGAACTGGACTAGGAACGACTGTTGGTGCCAATTTCACAGTCCCTGGCGGCTCAATACATTGGGGCTTGGCTGCTAGTGATAGTTCGTTGTCAAGCAATATGGGTGCTGTTGCGGTAAAACCTCAGTTCGGCGAGTCACCAGATACTCTGACGGTGGTGGGATTCTATGAAGGCTCTAATGTTATTCCGTATAGTGAAAAACAATTAATAAGCGGCGGTAGAGTATGGAATGGTCCGGCTACTGGCACACCCGCCTACACTATTAGCACTGAGCCAAATGCAGCTAATAGAAGTGCTGCTAGAGCATTAAAGACGGCATTAGAAGGTGCCATAGAGTCAGTTGAAGTCGAGATGATTAAACTGGAAATAAACGGCGTTAAATATGGTCGTGGTGGATTACATTTTCCGTTATAATCTAACATGAAACTACCGATGCTATATGAGACAATGGGCAGCGCAGACCCTGTGGTTTTTCGGGCTGGGTCGTCAGAAGGTATTCTTCTTCATTTTGGAACTATGGCCGCAGCACAAAAAGCATCTATAGGACGTGATATTCATCGTGGAATTTTGAAATTAAATAGCCCGGCAACTATGGTGGATTCTGGACGGTCTCATAATATTAATCCAGTTGCATTAGCACAAGATATTGTTGCAGGAAACAATCCAGGCATAACAGCGGACCTTATTCCTGTTATTAAGAAGATTTTAGATAATAAGGGCATTAAGGCTGCTTTTGAAGGAATCCGAGATGCACTGAAAAATCATGAGTATGATGGTGTTGCGTATGTTAATACTAATGAGGACCCTGGGTCAATTTCATATATCGCATTAGATGGTAATCAATTCATGAAAGGATAAGATGATGGCGTTACCAGCATTTGGTTTTGGAAGAGGTTTTGGCTTTAAGAGAGGTTTAGGTTTGGGTAGAGGCTTCGGTGGCGGTAGAGGCCAAGGCGTGAAAGATGGCACTGGCGGTGGTGTGGGGCGAGGTACTGGCAGACGTGCACAGTCTCTTGCTAAGAAGCAAGAGCGGGCAGCACGCAGAGCAACATGCCCACGCCGGAATACACCTGAGAAATAAGAGCATTGCAAGACGGCAATATATGTTGACGCATACCCTGTGATGTTTAAAGATGTTTAATGAACCTTAGGACTTCTAGGCCCTTTATTTTATGCAGACCGTTTGTATTTGCATAATCTTGTTCTTTCATTCTCAGCCGCTTAGCTTGATCCCATACTGATTTTTTGTAATATCTTGTACCATTAGAATCAATATACCAGTAAGACGGTTTTGTCCTCCCGTCTTCTTGCCACCCAGCTGCTTTATAAACGGTGCCGCTGTGTCCAGCCCCTATGTCTGAAAATGCTATTAATGTTTTGATATGCTTTGGAATAAATTTCATAGATTTCGCTATAAACCACGATGCGAAATTCTTTTTATGATATTCAGGGTGGATGCATAACCGTTGCAACTCTAATATTTCTTTGTGTTCTAAATTCAATCTAGCGGCCGTCTGTAATCTTGTGATGCCTGTATAATTTATTGCCGCTACTAATTTGTTGTCCAGAAATGCACCAATACCCAACCCCGCTCTACCTTTAGATAAGTAATGATATAGATTAAAGAAATCATTTATCACGCTTTTACGGATGATTTTAACTTCAACATGTTTGAGGTCAAATTGTTTTGATATATCCTCTTGATGTAGGACATTCTTTAAGATATGTCTAATACTATTTAAGCCATAAAACTGGTGTTCGTAAATATAATATAATTCCCATTTATCAGACAAATATTTGTCGAAATATGTCTTCTTTTGTTTGTCTCTAGTTATTCTAGATGGGCGTGAATGCCAATATTCTCCTTGGCATTCGATTAAAATATTGCGATCTTTATAGGAAAAACCGACATCAAATGACCATGGTCCTAGGCTTATTGGTTGTGCATCGATTCCCATGCTTTGCAGGGAATTAATAATTATGTTATCTAATATGGATATAGGTGACAAGTTAGATATAGCTGTAGCTTGTTTTTGTCTATATTGTTTTGACTTCCACATCCTCTTTGAATTGGCACTTACTTTTTGTTTGAATTCATCTGAACTGGTTGCTAGGTTTATTCCTTGAGTTGTTTTAATAAAGTATTCTGAATCTTTCCACAACTTCACTGCCAGTTCTGATTGCAATTTTTTACGTGCTGGTGTCCAACTTTTCTTTAATGATTCAGATATCTTCTTCTTTTTTACGTCGGTTGTGGATTTTTTTATGCCAGCAATGATACTATCACGATTCTTTTCCCAATTCTTTTTAGCTGATTCTGATAATTTTTGCTTTCTGTTGCTTTGTATCCTTTTCATTATTTCTGAATGTTTTGTCCTATTGGCTTTATTCGACCAGTGGTTTTTAGAACGTTGCGATATATGGTCGGATTTTAGTAACATTCCTTTACTTATGCTTCTGGTTTTAATGCCAAATTTCTTTACATAATATCGGATTGTAGCTGGAGACACTGAGCATCGCTTTGCTATGTCTCTGATACTCATTATTGAATATGCGGTTTGTAACTCATCTTTATTTTTGTGATTTATCATTTAGTTTCAATTTCCTTCATTTTTATATACTATGTTTGATTATGACGATTGCTCATGGGCATAATTGATTATTTGGCAAATATAATATGAGGTGCAACTATGGCGATAGTAGGTCCGTCAGATTTACCATACATTTTGCAAGTTGATAGCGACCCAATGAAGAAATACGTATTATCTAAATTGGGTCACCCGGTGGTTGAGGTAGAAATCACAGAAGACCAGTGGGAAACGGTCCTACGTACTACTGGCAATTTCATAGCTCATTACTTTTCAAAAGAGCAGATGTTTGCTGTTTTCTACACCACGCCTCTAGAGAACACATATGATTTACCGAATAATGCATATTGGATTCAAGAGGTGGCATGGGATCCAGTAACGACAATGATTGACCAAATATTCGGTGCGGAGAGCTTTTTATTCTGTTTTGGTCCTGGCACCAAAATTCTGCGGTCAGATGGTGAGATGATTCTTATTGATGAATGGCAAGAGGATTATAAGGCCAAAACACCATTTGGCGACAAGAAGATTAAAATAGAAAAACATGATAAAGACCAGCAGTTGCTAGAAATTGAACATGAATATGGGAAAATTGTAGTCACGCCAAACCATCCACTAAAGACGAGTAGTTTAGACGATATGATGGATGGATGGGTGCCTGCTGATGAATGTGTTGTTGGCTCCGATATAATGACGAGCGACGGACCATCTAAAGTTGTTAGTGTTAAAGAATTGAATGGCCCTACCAACTCTATTATTGTGCCTGGGGCACATTGTTTTTGGGCAAGTGTAGATGGACAACCTATATTGGTGAGTTAGATGAATAATTTTTCGATATATTATGATGGAAGTATAACCGCTGGTGGCGTATTTGGCGATGATTCTGATTATCATACTTATATGGGCAATCAAATATAAATATGTGAGCAATAAAATAGATATACAAGTAGATGAGTTAAAAGAATATTTCAAAAATCATACTTTAAAACAATGTGCAATTAAATTTAATTGCTCTAAAGTAACTATAAAACGCAAATTGCAGTTTGTTGGTGTCGACACTTCAATTCACAATCATAGTCAATTGGCTTTAGATGCACATCGTAAATCTTTAAAAGACACTTCTAAATTAACTAAGGAATTTTTATATCAAGAATATGTTGTTCAGAATAAGGATGCTAAGACAATAGCGGAAGAAACTGGATTCCATTTTAATACTATTAGGAATCGAACGCGCGAATTTGGGTTTAAAAAAGACCCTAAAAATGCTTCAATTTCAATGCAGTTGCGATATATGAAAAAGACAGGGTATCTTCATCCTGGGCATAATCCGATAAATATAGCCAAGATAAACAAAAGACGGTCAAGATTTGAATATCATCCAGTTAAATCAGAAAAGTTAGTATTGTTCAAGTCATTGCATGAGCTATGTTATGCATTATTGCTTGATAACGACCCAGATGTTGAGTCATGGGATTATGAACTAATTAAAATCCCATATATGGATGTAATAAAGAGACGCATGAGAATGTATTATGTTGATTTTTCAATTCAAGCTAAAAGCGGCGACCGATGGGTTGAAGTTAAACCAGCCAATAAAATGGTTCCACATATGAAGCGGCTATACGCCTCATATGCAGCAAAAAAAGCTGGCATAAAGTTTAGAGGATTGACCAATGATGAACGTAAGTTAGGATATGATTTGTTTATTGGTGGGTATAATTATGACAGAATTGGTTTTAGAAATGTAAAATCATTAAAATTGGGGTCATGCTATACTTTGTGGCTCAAAGATATTAATGAATTAAAAGAGGTAGAACATGACCACTATAAATACACAGACCAACTTGGCCCATTTCACCGATGCAAGTTCAAAGCCAAGGCTAAAAATAAATCTGTCGCCTCTCACTAGTGTCAATGCGTTTACAGATATTGATGAAGGCACAATTTATCTATCCCAATATCGTTATTGCAACGGTGACTTTCTAGATGTAATTGCTGATGAGATGGCCCATTTTATTTCTGGCGCAGACCATGATGAAGAATGGAAACAGACTTGCTTGCAGTCGTACGGAAAAATTCCGCCGCACAATTCTGAATTTGATAAGATAAGACGCAGGCTTGGAATACCGAGCAATATTGCGGGGAACATCGGAAATATTACTGGCATACAGCAAATTCTTACTGATTACCATCTGTTGCAGTCATATAGAAGGTTCAGTCAACGGTTATTGGGCAATGAGGGCCATTGGGAAGTTTTGGGCGATAATAAAATAAGATTGTATCCAACGCCGAAAGGTTCATTCCCTGTTACTGTTTTGTACATTCCACCTATTTCCACATGGCGTACCCCTGCCAACAAGCTACTGGCAATGGATATGCTATTGGCTGAAAGCATGATTATGTTAGGGAGCGCTAGAGGTAAGTTTAGTGGTATACCTAGCCCAGATGGTGGGTCATTGAGCTTAGATGGCGGTGACCTCAAGCAGAAAGGGCAAGAGTTGCGTGATAAAGTCATGCAGGATGCTATCCTGCTCTCAGATGACCCATATGCTTCTGCAATTTACAGGTACTAATATGGCTACAATTAATCGCAGATTAAATGTGATACGTGGTGATAGGGTTCTTGTCCCAGGATGCGAGCCGACGAGTACATTGACTTCAACCAGGATGATGGCCGAGATGAACCGATTAGGATTGTGTCAATGTGCTATTGTTGATTTGGCTGATATTTTAGAGGCTATACCAGGTGCATACACTGAGTATATCCCAAATTCAGGCCATATGGGCAGTAGCAAGATATTAATTCTACCTAGTGAAGACCAAACTTGTCCATGCACCACTCATGAAGATTGGTATGAAACAATAAGAGGACTGTGCTCTGAATCAGCCACTGAGGAAGAGATTAATGAGATACTTGGGTGTGATGCTTTTTCTATTGATCCATGTGTTACTAGGCCGCAATGGAGAGGCCAAGAATGATACACAGATTTTCAAAGTCGGCAGAGACAATCACCAGAATCGCACCAGGGCAGCAACGCATTGGGCATAGAGATGATATGTCTCAGTCTAATCCGCTTATACAATTACATGACAGCGAAAGTCTGGACCATGGTCTCGCAGGCAGTATAGCAGAAGAGATTATAAACATAAGCGGCGGCCAGGTTGTAGTATATGTTAGAACAGATAGTGAGGCATTTGATGATGTTTATGAAGAAGACCCCGACCCAACATATAAAGTTGGTAAAAGATTGAAGGCTTATTTCGTGCCGCAGCCTATCTCTGCACAACTTACACCGTGGGGGGTTGATGTTGAGAACCAAGCTACTATTGTCTTTTCGAAAGAACAAGTACGCGGTGAGTTTGGCGATAGGATGATACGGATTGGTGATGTGGTTGAGTTGCCATATAATGCGTCTGCATTGCGGCCTGATCGGTATAGAGTTTTAAATGCTTTTGACTCTGGAAACTTTAGATACAATTGGCTATATTGGAGTTGTACTGTCGAAAACCTGGCGGACGACATTACTATAGAACCAGAATGATAAAATTTTCGACAAATTTAGAAGACCCAAAGATTTTAGACGTTATCAAAGAGCGTCTAAAATCTCAGATTGTCGATAAACTTGAAGCAGTCGGCAATAAGATTGCGATGAAGATGCGCAACGATAGCGGCGGTAAAGTAGAACCAGAAGTGATAGTATATGAGAAGAATCGCGACGGAAAAGATGCAGTTAAGATTTTCATAGGAAAGCCTGAAGAGGTGAAGGTAGCTGATAAGTTGAACTTGGTTAAACGGTCGTGGTCTGTTCTACCGACACTATTGAAAGATTGATATGCCAGTTTATGAATTTGGAAGCAGATTTACGTTTGTGAATACTCCGCGTGGCATTGGGCCAGCGGCAGTAGCAGGTGCTACACAGCCGAATCCGCATATTAATCCATACGCGCCTGGTATGAGTCAGAATTCTCATGTTCAGAGTGGTCGGGTTGCTAACACTTGGGAGATTCACAGAGTAGAATCAAGCGATATAGAAGATTTTATAGACCCAGGGTTTAGATACTTAGATGCTGCTATGAAGAACTATTGGTCAGATATAAGAATTCCTACGAAAGATTCTTATAGATTTTTAAGGACTAAGATTGCTGGTATGCGTCCGAGCTTACAAATTTGGAATGAAGAATTAAAACATGGTCGTGTGAAGCTGCCGGTTATATCAATTAGTAGAACTGGACAAAACTATAACCCAGACAAATTTACCCCGCCATATAGGCCGTTAAGAAGAAGATTTGTTAATAGTGCTAAAACAATGGTGGCTTTATCATATAGACCAGTCCCATATATTGTAGATTATACGCTGAATATCTGGTCCGAACATAAACGTGATGCTGAATATGCACTATACCAGATACTTACTAGATTCAACCCACTCGCTGAATTGGCTGTGACAGATGACCACAACTTTGGCTACGTACAGATGAAATTGATATCTTCATCTGATACCAGTGAAAAAGAGGCGTCTGCAGAACAACATGCTAAAGTAAAATATGAAATATCGTATTCTGCAGAGGCGTGGTTGTCTCTTCCAGAAAAGGTTATGCCAACTATAGTTGGCACAGTCTTATCGATTGAGGTTGAGTAAATATAATAAATTCTATTACAAGGGAATTCATCATGCCAGCAAGTACAGATGTAGTGATTACCAACCGTAGCAGACAAATGATTCCGTTGCAGGTAAGGCCGCCTAAGGGTGATTTCTTTTATGAGGAACACCAGGTAAGACTTAACCCAAATAAGTCAGTGACCCTACCTAAAACGTATCTCAATTGGGCGCAAATCGAAAACTGTCGTGGTCGAGGCGATATTTCAATTATAGAAGAGAAATAATTTAAATTTCATGCTATCGCTCAAATATAATGCAGTGATGATTGACAGGAGCTAACAATGGCAGTCTTTCTAAGTCCAGGTGTATTTACGAGAGAAGTTGACCTCAGCATTCTGCCCGCAGCGACAGGTGCATTGAGGCCAGCTTTTATAGGCGTGGCCAGCAAAGGCCCGTTGAATGAGCCAACATTAATAACATCTGCCCAGCAGTTTGTTGATACTTTCGGCAACCCATTCCCAGAGAGCTATTTAGGTTATGCTGTGATAGCATTTCTAGAAGAGGGTGCTTCATGTTATGTAGAACGTGTCGGGGTTGAACACCAAGACGGCATGGATGCAGATTTGGCAGATATTGCTATTGATACATCTGGAACGAAAGTGGAAGGCTGGGGCCGAAAATCGGTCTTTTCTGGTATTGACCACGGTATTATCAGGTTCAGGCAGGTCGGGGATGGTACTGGCAATAACCCTGCTCCAGTGGTATTGCATGATGCCGGGATTATTGGTACTACAACTACAGGCGCAGGTGAATTACTACAAGGTGCATATAATGACGCAGAGATTGCAGATGAGTCTGCAGGGGCTGTAACTGCAGATGTAGTATTCACTAATGTTGATTATAGCGGATGCTTGGATGAGGTCTACACCTTTTTAGTAACTGGTGACCCCACTGGCACAGGCCCACTTGAGGGTGCTACATATACAATTACAGACAGTGCTGGTGACACTATAACTTCAGGTACTTTGACGGCTGGCACAGGCCCAGATACCCAAAGTGATGTTATCACGCTTCCTGACTTAGGTGTTACTTTTTATATTGTTGTTAGCGGGGCTGTTGGAACGAATGATACAATTATCTTCACGGCCCAGCCGGATAATATGACTGCGACTGTTGTTGTAGAAGGTGCGACCGCAGAGACTTTGACACTTGCGGCGGGAACGTACACTACTGCGACAGCCTTCGCAGCAGCCATTAATTCTGCTGGGCCGGTTGATTTTGATGCGGTTGTTTCTGAGGATGCTGATGGCAATGAAGTTCCCGCTATCAGGACTGATACAGCTGGAGAATGGATACAATTAACTGGTACTTGCGCATTTGCTGGTGAAGTTGGCATTGATCAATATACTTATGATATTCCGAGAAGCTATTTGATTGGCACGAACCAAGAGTTGTATGGGTTTAGTAGTTCAAATAACCGTGTTGTTCTAGATGTGATTGGCGCGGAAGAGACTGTGCAATTTGATTTCAGCATTCCTGTTGCTACTGGTACGACAGCTAGTGCAGTTGCGGCTAATATTGATGCCAATAATACTTGGCAGGGTACGGCTTACTTTGAGTCGTTCGCGCTAACTGTACCAGGCGGCACTGAGCATGTCGTGATTGTTACGTCAACTACCAGGCATTTTGACCAATTAAAGTTGCAGGCCACATTTTCATATTTAGCGACTCTAAGATTTGCTGAAGAGCTTGGCATTAACTTCCCATATACTCTAAATTACAGAACATTTACTGATACGAGAGTAGAACTACCAACGTCGAGTTCTACCACTCCGAGCCAACCAGCATCATGTGATACTGACCCTCTTAGCACGCAGTGCGAGCTAGACTCAGATTATTACGCCAATATCGTTGGGTGGTTCGTTGCTAAGTACCCTGGCACTTGGATTGATGACTATACGATTGATTTGGCAGTCTTCACTGAGGGTGTTGGTGATGCGGCTGGTCGGTTTAAAGTTACTTTAAAGGACGGTAGCGGCACTACTCTGGATGTTGTTGAAGATGTGAGTTTTGATTCTACCGACACTAGATATATTGGAAATGTGGTTAATCCAGGCACCTCGCTTGGTGGTGAGAATGGTAATGATTTCTATACATGGGAAAATAGACCATCGTACCTAGGGACCACTGTTAGAAATCCAAGCCCATTCTCCAGTGGCGAATTCACCGGCGGTGCTAATGGCATTCCGACCGAAGCAGCAGATAGTACTGAGCTTGATTCTGTTGTTATTGGCAACCCATCATTGTCGACTGGCATTTATGCATACCAGAATCCAGAATCATTTGACTTCAATCTGCTATTGATTCCTGGCTTTGCTAGTGGTCCGGTCATCGCCCAAGCAGTCCAATTCTGCGAGAATAGAGGTGACTGTCTGTATATCGTTGACCCGCCATTTGGTTTGAGGCCGCAGCAAGCCATCGACTGGCATAATGGTATGCTAACTAGTGATTTAACGGCTGCGATTAATACCAGCTATGCTGCATTATATTGGAGTTGGCTGAAGACGAATGATGTGTTTAATGGCGGCACTATTTGGGTCCCACCATGCGGCCATGTTGCTGCCGTATTCGCACGCACTGAACGCGAAACAGAGCAATGGTTTGCACCTGCTGGCTTGAATAGAGGGCAGCTGTTGAGTGCATTGGATATTGAATATAATCCAACCCAAGGCGAGCGGGATGCATTATATGGTAGTGGGAATGCTGTTAACCCAGTCGTAAACTTTATACAACAAGGTATTACGGTTTGGGGTCAGAGAACGCTCCAAAGAACATCAACAGCTCTTGATAGAGTTAATGTTAGAATGTTATTGATTTATTTGAAGAAGAATCTATCTATAACATTGAATAATTTTGTGTTCGAGCAGAACGACCAGGCAACTAGAGCACAGATTGTTAGTACTATCAACCCATTCCTGGGCGATATTGCTGCTAGACGTGGTGTGACTGCATTTAATGTTGTATGCGACGAAACAAACAACACACCGGAGCGTATTGACCGCAACGAGCTTTGGGTGAGCGTATTCATCAAGCCTACTAGGGTTGCTGAATTTATCGTGTTAAACTTGGTTGTACTTAGAACTGGTGCAAACTTCGGCGCGCAGGAAGTCCTAGCTGCTGGCGGCGTTGTGACTGCATAAGAGGAGTTATTATGCCCGGCTTCGTAATTAATGGTGAAGGAACTGGCCCGAATGCCTTGTCTGAGGTCAGACGTACGCATAGGTGGCTTTTTGAGTCATTAGGCCCAGGGAATCTGTTGGCTCGAGAAGTTCGATTAGTTTTAAAATCGGCTTCTAGGCCATCATTGACCTTTGAAGAGCCACCGATGCACCACAATCAAGAACAGGTCTATTTCGCTGGGAAGCATACATGGGAAGCTCTTGCGCTTTCATGGTATGATATTGAGCAAGACCCGGATGTATCCGGCGCGATGCACGATTGGGTTGAGAAATGCCTGACATTGGCTGGTGGTAACGCAATGAATGTGAGTGTGCCGAGGGAATATAAGGCCACTGAGTCAATCCTAAAAATGACTAAAGGCGATGGTAGTGATAGCGAAAGATGGGCAATCTATAATGGTTGGCCACAGGCTGTCAACTGGGGGGCATTGGATTATACTTCCAGTGACCTGCAGTTAATCGAAGTCAAATTCAGGTTCGACCGTGCTGTAAGGGTCGGTGGCTCTGCGTAATTAGAGAATGGTATGCCAGGTTTTAATATCAATGGTGATGGCAGCGGCCCTGCCAGTCTTACGGAGGTTGTACGCACTCACCGTTGGCGTTTAGAATTTGACCAAATCCATAAGTTGTCGAATGTACAACTATATGCATTGTCGTGTCAGCGACCATCGATGCAAATAGACACGAATAATATGCACTATAAGCAAAATCAAATTCGTATGCCTGCTAAGTATAGATGGAATCCTATCAATGTCAAATTCTATGAAACTGCAGATTTTGAATTAGGTGTTACTACTAGTTCAATATTTGATTATTGGGCCAATAATAACCCAGTAGTTAATTTCAATACTAACACTATAAATAATAAATTTAGGACTAATACGTCGATTTATTTGGAGACTGGCGATGGCTCAGATATTCATTTATATGTTTTAAATAATGCATGGCCATCGAAAGTAGACCCATCTGAATTATCATATGCTAATAGCGACATATCGACGATTCAAGTTACATTGACGTATGATTCTGCATCCGAGAAAAAATTGCTGGAACGGCCAGCGTCACCAACTCCATCGACTCCTGGAACAGTATAATGCCTGGGTTTGTAATAGCGCAAGAGCAACAAGGCCAAAAACAACTTCCACGGAATGTTGTATATACTTATACTTGGGATGTCACTAGGTTGCTTGGTGAAGACGTTGATAAAGCAGTTGTGTTCTTAAAAGAGGCTAATCTACCTAGTTTTACGATCAGTACTGAATCAATTAAAACCGGGCATGCTACATATGAATTCGCAAAAGGCATCAAATGGCAAGACATAAAACTATCATTTTATGATACGCAGGGTCTTGGTGCTAAGCTTGATGCATTATCGCGTAAAGTATGGAATCAAGAGCAAGGCATTAAAACAGCAAATTCCTATATGGCACAAACCACTATCGCTATGGAATATATGGATGGCACACCTGCTTATAGTTGGGTGTTACATAATAGTTGGGTCAAATCAATTTCATTCTCAAGATTGACATATGAGTCTAGCGGCATTAATAATGCCAATGTGACTCTGGCATATACGTGGGCAATCTTGAATTAAGTAACCATCACATCAGATAGTAAATAAAACCAGCAAATAATGGAGAACTATTATGCTAGATGAGCTTGGCCCAGAAGACCAAAACGAAGAAGAAGTATCTATGACGCAGCAACCAGAGGAGTCTAAAGTCCCTCAACACAAAGTAGACTTGTCTAATAAAGTAAGGGGTGCTTCTACTGCTGAATCGTTGTTAGAAGAAATCATTAGTATGAATGAGGATGACTTTATTCCATGGGAAGAAGTCACTCTTCCGAGCCGAGGTGAATATTATAGCGGCAGGATACCTGGTGGCGTGGTGCGAGTTCGTGCGATGGGCATACATGCTGATAAAATTTTAGCAACACAGCGTTTGGCTCAAACTGGACAGTCAATTGATTATTTATTCAAATACTGTGTGCAATTACCAGATGAATTTGACCAATCAGACCTGCTTTCTGGCGATAGAATATTCTTATTGTATGTTTTAAGAGGCATTACGCATGGCAATATTTATGAATTCCTTATGAAATGTCCGAATTGCGGAACAAATGCTGTACAGCAATATGATCTCAATGAGTTAGCGCAAACGATTACTTTCCCGGATTCGTCATTGGGAGACGAGCCGTTTAAAATTGTTCTGCCGTACATGTCCGAAGTTCTTGGTCGAGAGGTATGGGTTAAGGTCAGGTTTATGCGTGGGCGTGATGTTTCTACTATTGCTGGTAGGCAGAAGTTTAACAAGAGAGTACGCTCTGGGGCACCCAATAAACAACAGAGGCAAATTGTTATTGACCAGACCGTTACAGAAAATCTGTCATTAGTGATTACAGCGTTTGGTGGGGCTAACGCTGAGGGTGAAGTTCGCAGCAGGGCCAGCATCAAGGCATTAGTTGACCGCATGCACGCGAAGGATACAGCTACAATTAGGCAATTCTTAAAAGAAAGCAGTCCAGGGATTGACACCACTATAATGGTTGAATGCCCGGATTGTGCGGCAGAATTCCGCGCGGAGTTGCCGATTACGGAAAGCTTTTTTCGTCCAACGAGCGATAGACAATCCTGAAGAGTTAGAGAATGAATATAACCATGTATTGGAACAAATGTTCCAGCTGAAGATGCACGGTAATATGTCTTTTTCCGAAATGGATTCATTGACTGCGGAAGACAGAGAGTGGTGGGTTAATAGGCTAAAGAAGTACCACGAAGAGCAAAATAAAGCCGCAAAAAGTCAGGGTCCTGGGAGAACCCAAAGTATCTGATTGTAGCCAGGCATAATATACATATTCAAATATATAGCAAAGGATTTATAATGGCTACATATAATCGTATTTCTGCTAGGCGCGGGCAAGATGTGGCGTTAGATGCTACGTTCTATATGGGTGGCCAACTGGCAGACCCATATGCAATTTATCGAGTAGAAATATTTAGGGGGAGTGTTTCGGCCCAAAATATTGTTGATGCTATCGATATAGCAGACCCAGCAGCCTCATCTTATCCATCCCCGTTGGTTAGACAGCCAGACCCAGCAACACCAGCGGAGAATTGTCCGACGCCGCCGGACTGTGATTCTGGCGATATTGAAGGGTCTGATGCGTCTACTGGCCGATTTAGACTTGTGTGGTCAGTGCCGTCTGATGCTGTTGTCCCTGATGTTTATTTCGACCAATGGTACTTCTTTTCGACCCAACCAAGTGGCACCGATGACTTGTCGTCACATGAAGACGAGCTTTTAACACAATGTAATCAATTTTGGGTTTATCCAGATAATTGGTATGTTGATGGCGGCTTGGATACAATTCGGTTAGGGTTTGAACCATTAGATATTAAGTTCCGCAAGCCAGAGCGAAGACCATTGGAAGTTGGTATAATGCCACTTCCATTATATGACTACAATTACAACTTAGTTGCACCAATAATACCATATCTAACACCTACAATATCTATATGGACTGATGCGGGTGAAGTGGTTGTTTCTAATGAGGCTGCAACCATTAAGCGAAGACAAGGTTCGTTTAGAAGTAATCCGTGGGTTATTAGTTATGTGCTCGATACATGCCGATTTTTTATTGGTACGTATCGATATAGAGTGAAAGTGTTGTTGCCAGATGGCTCGACTAGAATTAGCGGTGACTTTTATATGACGGTTTCCTAACATGAATATATCAAATTACCTAGAACACCAACTCATTAGACATACTTTAGGGATAGCTGCCTATACCCCACCAACATCTACATATATAGGAATATTATCTGATTTATCTAATGATGGCGACATTATTACAGAATTTTCAGGGTCGAATTATCAGCGGCAGCAGGTGACAGCGACTGGATTTTCCTCGGCGGCTAGTGGTGCAACTGCTAATGTCAGTAGTATTGTATGGCCAGCTGCCTTAGCAAATTGGGGCAGTGCAAGCTATATCGGTGTTTTTGACTCAATTGCAGCTGGAAATCTGCTGTGGTGGGGTGCGCTTACTATTGCAAAGGCTGTGTCAACTAGTGCAATATTCCGAATTGATGCTGGTGAGTTAGATATTGGTGCGGCTGGTGCGTTTAGTCTTTATTCTAGGAATGGGATTCTGAATTTAACTTTGCGAAATAATAGCCCAGCATTTTCTTCACCGGCTGCTATATATGCAGGTATTGGTACGATATCTGGAGCATATAACGATTCTCTTTCCGAACCGTCCGCTGGGTACAGTAGGACCCTGGTGACTGCATTTACAAGCGCCGGGAACGGTGTCTACACTATTTCTGCACCGCAGATTGAATTCACAGCCTCTGGTGGGAACTGGGGTTTGATGACACATCTGGGGTTGTTCGATGCGGCATCGGGTGGGAATTTAATATATGCACTTCAATTAAATCCTAGTAGGTCAGTATATGATGGTGACGGAATATTGTTTGAGGCAGGTTCTGTAGTTATTAGAGTACAATAATGGCCATTACCAATGTCATCGTTACTAGGACCCCAGCTGGTGATATAGACCAGGGAGATACAGTACTTCTGCGCGTTAGGTGGACGGGCATTGCTGCTGACCATGAAGTTCGTATAACTTGGGGTGATGGCGAACATGAGGTCAACACAGTTCTTGCCGCTGGCCCAGCATACGATGAAACATATGGGCACACTTATAATGATGGTGGGTCGTTTGATATAAGGGCTGATATTTATGCTGGCGCGGCCTCCAATAATGGCGGTCTGTTGATTGATGTAAATAACAAGCCACCCACAATAACTAGTAGCTCTGGTATATTAAATAATAACACTGGCGTAGTGAATATTGCAGTTATCTTCACTGACCCTGGTACTGATGAAGTTTTTACTATTACTATCAACTGGGGTGATGGAAGCTCTGATGTCTCTAGTTTGACGGCAGTTGGCACCTTTAATGCTAGCCATACGTATACAACGCGTATTGGCGACACATTTAGGAGGCAGATTATTGCGACTGTGACAGATAGCAGCAATGAAAGTGATATAAGTAGGTTTTATCCTGCGACCTCGTACCCAGATGATGTGGACGATACTGGTATTGGTATTGTCACGCCATATGGTATTGTGCTATATGATTTAAGCGTTGATAAATCTGGTGTCGGTGGCGTGATAGTTGATGGCACTCCATTTTACACACTTGCTGCTGACGACACAATATCTGGTGTAGTGGTCGCGGCAGCTGCTGTTGATTATACATCGGTGTTTGTAATATCGACAATCGATGTTGAATGTGAGCAGGTTGGCAATATACCATTTACAGAATTGATACCACCAGCATGACTACAGTAGCACAAAATAGATGGGCGGAGCTAATTACTATTGAATCAGCGACTGAAGTTGTTGGCTCAAATTCTGAAGTTTTAGGCGGCTGGAGATGGTGTAGAACTTCTACATGTGTTTCTGATGCTGATGGTGGTACAGCCACTGCGATTGATATAGATTACACTAGCAATACATATGGTAGTGTTGCTTTGCCACGACCGTCATTGAATAGAGGCTCGCTGATTGGCTTTTGGGCTGGCACTGATGCAAGCCTATTCCATCTCGAACTTGGGGAATTATATAGACTAAGCGTGGATGAATTGTTTGGCTTATCGTTGGGTGACCAAGATGCGATAGTTAGTGAACCTTTCTTTATTGGGTCAGATTACGTGGCTGAAGTCCCATTATCAGCAGATGAGCTGGTGTTGGGGTTTCATGACCAAAATCAATGGAATAACAATTATGGGTCGCAAACCGTCACAATAACTTTCGAAGGTTGCAACCCACAGACCCATACGGTCTATGCTACGCAATGTGTATATTTTAGATATGCCCCTGCTGGTCTATTAGGCCCAGCTCCTTATTATGAAGATATTGATAATGGCACAGCACAAGGCCCTCACAGGCCACAGATTGTAACTGTGCCATCTGGTGCATTATATGTTGCCATACAATCAAGTAGCGACTCGGTAAGGACAGAACAAGTTCCAAATCAATTTCCATATTTAAAGTTGGAACGGTATTTATTTGACCGTGCAAAATACCAATCATTGCAGGCTAGAGTCATGCTTTGGAAGCGTGGAAGAAACATAGAAGATTATTATATGTTTGTGTTGCGAAATGATACTTTGGATAATATTCCGATTACATATGATGTTACTACATGCTATTTAAATGGTCCGACGATTGTGGCTATTAAAAAAGATGTTCGTTCATCATTGGTACATATCATGAACAAGATTAAGCGGTCGCCGATACTACCGCAAAGAACACCAACAATATGATAAAACACACTTGGGATTATTGCGGTGTTTGTTGTGACGCATTTGTAAGATGCGGAAAATGTGGCAATAACTGTTGCAACGGAGGCTATGGCGAAATAGACGGCAAGCCATGTGACGCTTGTAGCTTTGCTTATGAGATGCAGTGCAGTGAAAAGCCACCCAAATTCTCTGAAGAATATAAAGCACAAAAAGTTAAAGAATTCGATGCAGTATTTCGCGATCTGTTCAGCTCATAGTATTTGACGTATATGGGTAAACTGAAGTTCAAGCCGAAACCGGCACAAATCCGAGCATGGATAGAGGCGAATTTTGATTACAAAACGCGTAAAAATGGTGACGAATATTTAATTAATAGTCCGTTTTGCGATGATACCGGGTATAAATTCAATATATCTATTTCTAAAGCCATAGCACATGATTGGCGCGGCGATGATTGGGCTAAAGGCAAGTCACGCACATTTCTTAGGTTCGTACAGCTGTATAGAAACTGCTCATTTGTAGAGGCATTTAAAGAGGTCTGTGGTAAAGATGTTACTATGGGTTCTATATATGCGAAGCTGAGAAACGAACGAAAAGTAGAAGAAGAAGAACGCAAATATGATATTGCATTGCCAGCAGGTAGTGAGCCTTTGGCTGATGCCAGTACTACAACTGCCAAGATGTTGACGTCGTGGCTTGCTAGTCGTGGTATTAATTTAGATGGCATCGAGAAATATAACCTATACTATCATTCAATGAATGTGGTATGGCCATATTATGAATACGATTCATTAGTATATTGGCAAGAGAGAAATAGGCTAAACAAAGTATTTAGGTTTCCTTCTGAAAATGTTGGCGTCACGAAGGGCATGTTTTTATATGGCTTTGATATGGTAGAGCCAAGTGATTATGTGATTGTTACTGAAGCTATATTTGATAGCATAACTCTAGATGACCAATGCATCGCAAGTGGTGGTGCTGTACTTACTAATGCACAAGTTAAGAAGATTCGAATACTAAATCCGGTCAATGGAGTTATATTGTCGCCAGATAACGACAAAGCTGGGATTGACAGTATAATTTCTAATTACCAATTATTGTCACCATACTTTAATAAGTTATATTACGCCACACCGCCTGTAATAAAATATGGCGACGACCAATATACTAAAGATTGGAATGATTTAGGCAGCAAGAAAGTAATGGATTGGTCAGAAATCCGTGATATATTTGAAAATTCGATAAGGCCACTGACACAGAGCGATATAATCGAATTTATTATGAACTCGAATTGATACTATATTCTTTGTCGACAACAAAATTACTAGTACTTATTGTTCTGTAGCACTTCATTACGCTTGGTCTTACATCTCTTAGTTGTGTGATTCGGTCCTCTAGACCTAATTTGCTAAAATAATTATTCCTAGACCTAATAAATTCTTTGTCTGAACTATTCAGTTTGTCTGTGTCTAGGCAATATAATTTATTATCTTTAGTTCCAAGAACTAACACTAGCATTCGCTTGGGGCTGTTATTGCCACGCTGATATCTAATCCAATAAAGTTTCATAGTATTCGTATATATATTTACTACTAATAAGTGATTGATAAAATATACTTTGGATAAGGAGTATTTATGGGCACGCCTTCAGGCGCAACTTGGGCAGTTAAGTGCAAAATAGGCGATAGACGCGTAGATGTTAGTGGCCATGTGATTCGGTTAGAATGGAAAAGCATGGTTAATGGCGGATATGTGATTCGTGTTAAAGTAGAAGACCCATATTTCCAAATTCTAGATACTGTAATTGAAGATAATGGTGCGTTATTGGAGACCGGCAGGCAGTCCGATAAACTCACATTAGTGGAATTTAAGCTGCAATGGATGTCGCAACCAGTCTTCGAAACTAAGACGATGATTGCGTTGATTTCTGATTTACATGCATCTGGTAAAGATTCAATGCTTGGGTCGTTTGAATTCATAGCAGTAGACCCAATATCTTATTTTGTTAATTCTGGAGACTGCTCTGGTACAGCTTATAATGGGAAGATTGGTGGGCCTGGTGGTGTAATAAGCCAAGTGTTGAAAGATTATATTCCGAAGTCAATAGGCGGATTTACAACTAAGTTTGAAGTTGGTGAAACAAATGATGAAGCTAGCACATATTGGATGATGCGGCAGGACCCAAAGACATTTATTTCGTCGTTATTGGATTGGTCTAGCCCATTTACGAAGCATAAAACATCGTGGCTTGTTGCAAATGGTCAAGATTCACAAGAGAAGATTATTTCTATAAATGTGCAGGAATCATATACTCCGTCATTGAAATATCCAGTTGGGATACCTGGCGATGATGGGCCATTTGTGTTGTCATATGGTGGCGGTGGCAATAATGCACCTGATATTTTGAAGTGGGAGATTTTGGCTGATAATTTTATATCGGCATTGAATGTTAAATTGCTGACGAGTGGTATGTCGGCAATGTCTGGCCAATATTTCGATAAAATTTTGGACGATAAAGAGAATATAGTATATGTAAAAGATGAAAATACTAGCAACAAAGTAAGCCCAAAAATCAATAAACGACAGAGTTTTACTAAGCCTAAAACAGATACTGGCACAATATCTGGCACTGGTATTTTTCGGCCATATTCGAAGAGAGGTTGGACGCATATTTCCTCTATTCCTGAGGCTTATAGTGGTGGCGAGATTGGACATAAATATGAAAAGTATATCGATGGCCGTGCCCGCCAAAAGTATATGGAAATGCTTAATATGTTGATGCGTCTTAGGGTGACTGCTAGAGGGCAACCTAGGTTGTATGATTCTACTGAACTAGGTAGGTCTAAAGTAACTGTTAGATGGTTAAAGCCTAATGACGAAGATGGCGGCGGAACTAAACCTCGATTTTTGGATGGTGATTGGCTTCTTTATGGTTGGCATCATATTTTGTCGGCTCGTGGGTGGGACACTGATGTGTATCTTGCGAGGCTCGACTGGAATGCTAGTGCGATAGGATAATAGTATGGACGGCGTTAGTGAATTATCTATAATGATGTCTATTGATGAGCAAAGCCTTGGCGATATGTTTAAGGCTTTACAGCAAGCTGCGCAAGAAGTGCAGGCTCTAAATGTGGCTTTTGACGAAATGCATAAGGTTGGTGGCGAGCAAGTCAAACAGACTCAAACCATACTCGCGCTTCAGGAGGATTTAATTAAACGTGCCGATATGATGGTTAGGTTGCATAAAGACGACACTGAGGAGATGCAAAATGTCTTGCGAACTTTGGAAGGTGTCGAAGTTATATTGAAGGGAATTTCCAAAGAAGATATGGAGTTATTCCCAGGTCAGCCAGCCAAAATATCTACTTTGGCTGGTGATATAACTAGGATTAGGAAAGAGATTAATGGTGCTGTGGACTCCACTAGCGCATGGGCTAAGGCATTTGAAGAGGTTGGATTAGGGAAGCAATATGATAATCTAGTAAAATTTGGAACGTTGCTTGGGCAGATATCGTTTTGGTCTAAGATGTTCGCTGAGAATGCAAAACAGGCTGCAAACTGGAGGAATCAAAACTATCAACTATATGGCAGTTTGCAAGATATGGCAAGTATGACACGCAAAATAGCTACGGAATCTGCTTTGCTTCAAAAGGAAGCTGAGGCTGCAGCTAAAGCACTGGCTGATGTGGCGATAGACAAGGATAGCATGAAAGCGGCGGCTACGACGATTGGGCTATTCACGCTTAGAACAGGGGCGTCTGTAGAACAAACAGCCAAACTCGCAAAGTCATGGCAGGCATTGGGGATAGAGAATGCCTCGCTACAGAAACATTTAGATAAGACTGAAAATGCTATGGCGCAGTACGGCATTACAGGCAAAGATGCTGATGTACTCAATAAAGTTATGGCGGACAATGCTAGATTGCTGGCAACTGGGTTTGATGATATTGAAGAAGGAATAACAAAAGCATCAGAACAGATGGTGATTTGGGCCGGAGAAGCTAAGGCTGCTGGTATGGATATGAGTGAATTATCTCAAATATTCGACCAATTAAATAAAGATGCTAAGAAATATATTGTTTTGTTAGGGGAAGCAATAGATTTAGAGGACCCTGGCCAGCAATTTGCTATTATGGCTAGCAACGCTGGTGAGTGGATGAATATAATAGATGGCCTGCCGAAGCATATGCGAGAGAGTTTCTCCAAAGATATGCTTGGTGTATCGGTCAAGCAGTTGTCAGAGATGACTGATGCGTTCGAAAATGCTGCTAAGGCCAGGGGGATAGATACTGCTGAATTACAGAAGCGAATAGATGCTGGGCAGGTATCTATAGAACAAATCAGTGAAGAGGCACGTAAAGAGCGAATATTACAAGATGCTACACGATCGCTTGCTGGGGCATTGGATTATCTTAAACAAGAGTTTGTCGAATTCATTACACCAATAGTAATAGCGACTGCTAAGTTTACGATATGGGTTAAGACCCTTCAAGACACATACCCAACGATATCTGGTATTGTTATGTGGATAATGAAATGGGGTATGGCTGCGGTCGCTTTGGGTGTTGTGTTGAAGAAATTAATGATATTGAAGTTTGTTGGTTGGCTTTGGAGTCTTCGTAGTGCTGCCAAGGGCGCAAGCACAGCAATTGAAAGTGTTGCTAAGCCAAGCCTATTTAAGAAGCTTGGGCAGGGCATAAGGGCTTTTATCGACTCATTCCAAGGTGCTATGAAATCTGCCGCAGCTATGGTGGTGGTTGGTGCAGCGATTCTGATATTCGCTGGCGCTTTGATTCTTATGGGTTGGGGATTTAAAACCTATGGCGCAGATATGTGGTATGGGCTGATAGCAATAATAGCACTGATGGCTGCGGCAGCTATTACAATGTCATTATTGGCACCGCTTGGGCCAGCATTAATAGTGGTTGCTGCTGCATTTGTGGTATTCGGCGTTGCGTTGATTCTTATAGCCACCTCAATTTTAATTGCTGCACATGCATTTTCTGTGATGGCAGAGATTCCACTAGTTCAGCTTGGCACAGATTTGTTATTCTTTGGCACCACTTCAGTTGCGGCTGGTGTATTGCTGGTGGCAGGCATGGCTATGTTATCAGCAGCAATGTTGGTGGGTGCTGCACTCATAGTGCCAGGTGCAATATTTTATGCAGCTAGCATAATAATGGCTGGCGGAATTAATAATATATTTGGTGCATTGTCTGGCCGAGAGGCTACATTGGAAGCAACTAGTAAGCATTTTTATAATGCTATGCGGGCTATCAATGCTGGCTCTTGGCAAATAGCAGACGCCTCGTGGGTTAAGTTCCGGGCTGGGGCTAAAATTCTATCTGGTGGTATAGAGCAGATTCTTGATGCTATAGATTCATCAGCTGTCGATAGGCTGCCAACATTTAATGCTGAATTTGCTAAGCTCGCGAGACTACCAGATGAAATAACTAGTAGCAATAAGATGCTGCATATGGCACGTGGAATTTCCATGGCTTTATGGACTATTAGCAACGGAATGCGGGCATATGCATATTATGTTGAGAATTCTGCTGCGCGGGTTAGCTCTGCGATAATGGAAGTAACTCGTTCAATGTGGCTACTGAAATTGTCTGGGCTAGATGAGATGGTACGCACAGCGGCCACTGTGACTGTTAAGACAGAACTCGAAGATAAACAAAGAGAGGCTGAAGATAGGGCTGGACAGACCGAACTACTTGAGGACATAAAGGGTGCGTTAGGAACATTAACATCTATAGTTGCAGATATAATTGTTGGTGGTGAAACTACAGCACACCTTGAAGAAATTAGGAAGCAGGTAGTACTGTGGCTGCCTGAGATTGCTGAAAAAGACAAGGGTTTGGCGACACAAACTAACCAATGGGGTTCTGGTCTTGGGTGATAATTATGGGATTTGAACTAACTACAATTGATAATAAACTGATAAGCCAGGTTGTCTTAGATATGAGGGGTGAGGTAGAGCCATGGGTTGTTAAGTTTCAATTTCCGCCTGTCCTTAAATCAGATAATAAGGGCATAGATTATGAAGAGCGGAGTATGTTTAATGTTGAACCAATGGCCATATTCAAAGGGTCTAAACCAAGGTCCATAACACTCAAATGGGTGTATATAGTTACTGGCTCGAAGCATAGTAATAACTATGTGTGGAATTGTGAAAATATCGCTAAGGCAGTTAAGAGGATTCGCGGTTTTTATTACCAAACGAATAATGCATTTAAGAGTAAAGACCAAAGTATTCATTTCCAATGCTATGATGTTATCGGTTTGGTTACAAGCACAGATGGGATATCATTTAGGTCAGAGAGCATTGATATTAGCCATAGTGATACTATAGTCAATGACGGTACTGGTGTCTATCCACTAAAGACTGAATTTTCCATGAAATTAAAATTGTGGTCAAATGGAGAGATACGAGAAGGCGGAGAAATAAAAGAAATGATTAAACTTCCGTGGTTAAGTGAAGTCTCGACTATATTGCAACCTCAATGGAGATAATGATGGTTGATGTGCCGTTAAATTCTAGATATTTGAATACCAGTGCTATCAAACACAATGGGAAAGAAACATTAGGTTTGTGGTCTGGCGAAGATTGGTTGGAATCAACACCAACATCTACTATAGTAGCTACTGCAAGCCAAGCTGGTAGGGCAGATTTGATTGCTGCCCAATATTTGGGTTCAGTAGATTTCTGGTGGGCTATTTTGTACTACAATAACAAGACAGATATAAATTGGCCTAGGGCTGGTGACGAAGTGCAAATACCCAGTGCTGCTTATGTGCTTGGAACATAATGAGCGACAACCTTTCGCAAGTTTGGGACAGCTTTTTTGCCCAACGAATTAAGCCGCTGCAGATTCGGTTTAATGGGACATATCGTGCCGTGGTTGTCGAAACAAACGACCCACTACGGATGCGGCGTGTTCGGTTTAAAATGCCGGAATTGCATGACTGGGACCTAAAACCAGATGATTGCCCGTGGGCGGTGCCAGCATATGATTTGGGCACGAAAAGATGCGGTCGATTCTCTTATCCATGCATAGGGGACCATATATGGATAACTTTTGAGAAGAACCATCCATATGGCCCTATTTATACTGGATTCGCCGACCCAACAAGGCGAAAATTTTATGCGCTACCATCTCTGTACGGCAAAACACAAATCCCAGTGGACCAGAATAGCAATGTCACTCAACCACCAGATGATTATGATGAAGCATATCTACCAAAAGATGAAAGGCCAATGAGCCATGGTTGGCAAGACCGATATGGAAGTTTAGATATCCACAATGCAACGGGGTTTTTCCCGGCTGAGCATGCCGAGAAGACGCCGCCGCCGGATGCAGACCCACTGACTAAGAGCGATTTCAAGCAATCGCAACATATACCAGAATCAAACAATCCTGATTCTAAAATGATGTGTCGTCTTACTAAGTATGGGATGCTGATTCTGCAAGCTGATATGGGCTATGTTTGGAAAAAAGAAGGCGGGTTGGGTGAATTTGAAGGTGATTTTGATAATGATGAAGAATTTGAAATCGCACGTTGGAAATACATGCAGCGAGTCTTGCATGAAGATAACCCAACAGGCCATGACCAACGCCGCATAATGCAACTCACAAGATATGGCCACAAGTTTGAAATGCGTGACGTTGGGTGGAACAAAACCAGAGAGGGTGAATTTTCGTCTGATGTGCGTATTATTGGTGATGGGGACGACCAGCGTTGGGTTAAAATGCGCACCAAAGGTGGTCATTTAATCCAATTATGTGATGTTGGCTCAGACCCAGAAGAAGATGAATTTATAAAGCGGCTGCTGATAGATGAAGCTAAAGAGCCAAATCTTGATGATGAAGACAAATTTGGTGACGATGCTAGATTTATTCGTTTCGTCACTAGGAGCGGCATAAAAATAGCTTTAGATGACCGCACTAGTGATAATAAAAAAGCACAGAATCCAGATTTAAAGAATACCGACATTGGTATAGGGGTGTTGGTTAAAGGCCGAGCGACTCCTGGTACTATAGCTGACCCATATAGTGAGCAGTCTGGCAACCCAATTGGGTATTATTGGCAATTTGATGAACGCCCAGATAGAAATAGCACTACTTGGGGCACACCGATGGGCCAATTGATGGAGATGGATGATAACGAAGAATTCTTGGCTATTTGTAGTAGGCTTCCATCTTTCCCGTCGTCTTGGAAAAATTTAGAAGACAATGAATTTCTAGAAAGTTCTGCTGAGGGCCAGAATCTGGCTTCATCTACACACCATCTTATTTTAGACCATGGCAGGGAGGCGATTAGATTAAAAAGTAGGGCTGGTTCTGGCGACCCGTCAAGAACCCAGAAATTGGGGGCTGCTGCGTCTGGTGAACACGCTGGGATTGAAATCCATGACGCGCCAGAAGACAACCCATGGACTGAAATTGTTGACATAGATAAACGTGGTATCTGGTTTAGTAGGCAAGAATCTGTTGGGATATGGCGGGCCAAAGATGGTTCGAATATTCATATTTGGCTCGACGACAATGATAATAATATAGTACTACATAATGCAGAATCATCTGGGAAAGTACAAATATATTGTGCTGGGAATGTAGAAATTATATCTGATAAAGTAGTTGGATTGCGTGGTAATGCTATAGAGATGAGTGGTAACCAGATACGGATGGATGCTGGCGGAACGAATTATACATTTGGGCCAGATGCTTTGCGTACAAATGGCAGTATTCACGCAACAAATGTTTTTGCACGACTTCCGAACGCAGAACGGCCCGCAGTGGTTAGTGGCAGAGGGATTGGTGAGGCATCTGGAGGTGGAGACCCAGTATCAAATTTACAAGTGGAAGCATTACCTGGTAAAGTAGAACCAGAAAATAGACTATGATAATTAATTATCCAACAGGCTCGTATGTAACAGTTCTCCCACAAGACCCGGATGAGTCTACTAGTGTGGTGTATACTGTAAGTGATACTGACCCGCCAAGATTGCCATTAAATACTAGCCAAATACCAACTGGTATCGAGGCTAGAGCAAGAAGCCCAAGAACTATGTCTGATGCTGTTCGAAGGGCAAATTTGGGTGAGTTGATATTTACTATTAAGAATAATCAACCAGCAGATACAGTCGTGGGCGGCCAATTGTTTTATGTGGGGGAGGTTTTAGAATTTACTAATGAGACCACTAATTCTGTGGGAACAATAAATAGTGCTATTGAGACACAACACGATTTATTGCGGGTTGGGCCAGAAAATATTGGGCTAAATAATGATGAACTTTTAAATATCGAGGCAAATGCTGTTGCAGTACAAACACAAACTTTGTTAGAATTGGAAGGTTTGCAGAAGCGCAAAGATGATTTAGAAGTTGATATTATAAGCCAACAAAAAATTATCAACGAGGCTAATAGGGTTATTAGTGGTTTGGATATCATTTTAGATAAAGACCCTGGCAATATAGGAATTCAGAATGCAAAGGCTCAAGTAGAACAATCAAAAAACACTGCACAGGAAACCATAGATAATGATATTGTAGAATTGAACACGTTGCCCGACTCAATCAGGGCTAAGCACGACGAACTTAGGTCTCTAGCTACGTTGATAACTTAATATGGCAATTAATTACTACGGTTATAATCCGCCTTTTTTCGGAGGCCATCAGAATGTTATGTCAAGGCAATCTGGTGACCAAATTATTGTTAATGATGTTTTGCAATTACTATTAACGAATAAAGGTGAACGTGTGATGCGTCCTGATTGGGGCACATTAATCAATGCGTCTGTATTCGACCCATTAGATGACCAGTTAACTAACCAATTAAAAGGCGACATCATAAGGCAATTGTCGGTAAATGAGCCACGTGTGGATATTAATGTTTCATTTGTTGTGAATGAAGATGAGTCTATACTGCGTATTAAGTTGAGTGGCACATTTACTAATGAGCCCAATCATATATTCGAAGAAGAGATAGAAGTACCTATCGTTAGGTTGGAGACATAATATGACAAGTGAAGGCACGTTATTTCAGCTACCAACTGACCCAGAAGAGTTTAGTGTACTTCTTCCGCCATCAGAACTTCGGAAAATAGATTTTAGTGCATTAGAATTTTCTACTGCAAGACGTGCATTAATTGAGTATATCAAGACGTATTTCCCAAATGATTTTAATGATTTTGTTAATAATAATGGCGTGATGATGTTGGTAGAATTACTGTCGTATCTTACGGCAGTTCTTAGTTTGCGGTCCGATATGCTAACGAATGAGTCATTCTTGCCAACTGCTACTACAGAGGAAGCGGTTGCAAATCATTTGGCATTGATTGGGCAAGCTGTTCGGCGTGCGACACCAGCAGTTACTGATGTTGAATGTTCGGTTGTGAACCCAGTTGGCTCTGATGTGCGTATTACTGCCGGGTCGCAATTTTCAATTATTGGTGAAGATGGTGATGCTGTGGTGTATGAGTTGTTTAGGTCGCCCACTGATTTGACTAGCCAAATAGTAATTCCGTCTGGAAAACGTGGTGTGGTTGCATATGGTGTTGAGGGTACTACTACCAACACTAAAGTCACCAGTGATGGCGGGGCAAATCAAAAGATAACCATCAATTTGAGCGATAATGCTATTGAATCACCTATTAAAGTTGAAATCACTAGTAGTGGCATCACAGAAGAATGGAATCAAATTGACTTTATAGAACGTGCTAATGCTAATGATAAAGCTTATGAAGTTAGATTTTTTGATAATCGAATAGAGTTTATATTCGGCGACAATAGCACCGGTGTCATCCCTGTAGCTGGCTCAGAAATTTCGATGACATACCGCGTGGGCGGTGGTCTTAGAGGTCGCATTGGTGCTGGAGTTATAAATGAACAGCGGTCCGCTACGCCTGATTTCCCATTTACAGCCCCAGTGATAGTCACTTTTAGGAATATCACCCCGAGTTCTGGTGGCACTGATAAAGAGAATATTGAAGAAGCAAAAAAGAGGGCACCACGAGATTTTGCTACGCATGAAGCGATTATTACTGAAACCGATTATGCACAATTGGTGGGGTCTTACAGCCATCCTGTGTTTGGTACAGTATCTAAAGCAGTTGCGACAGTTCGTACTGGTTTAAATGCGAATAGAGTTGAATTATATATCCTGGCTGAGGGCGCTAGTGGGCCGATAGCACCGACCGCCGGATTGAAACGTGCAGTTGAAAGCTATGTTGATGAATTAAATGCGTTAACTGATGACGCTGTGGTTCTAGACGGTAAGATAAGAGCTATAGATATAGACGCTACTGTGGCTATTAGTAGGAGTTCTGATGCGTCTATCGTGAGGATTAATGTTGATAAGGCCATTGAAGATTTCTTCGCCTTGAAGAATTGGGAATTGGGCGAAGCGTTGTTCGTTTCTCAATTATATGATGCAATTAACCAGGTTGATGGTGTCAAATATGTTGATATCTTCGCGCCAGCTGACAATATTCTGGTGACTGGCAAAGTAGATAGTGGCGACCCCGGTGTTGATATCAATGAATTAATCTCTTTAGGGAACAAAGAGATTAAATATTATTATGAAGCAGCAAGATAATATTTAAATGCTTTTGAGCCTATTTAAAATATTTTGGGTGTAATTGGGGCTTAGCTCAACACCAAAATAATTCCTATCTTCTTGTTTGGCCGCTATTAGACTTGCACCACTGCCTGGGAATGGGTCAAAAACTGTACCGCCAGGTTTGCACATGGAACGAACCCAAATTCTTAATAAAGCAACTGGCATTTGAGTGGCAATACCTTTCACCCTCTCATGGTGGGTCCCGGCAATGCGTTTGAATACAAATGTATCATCTGGGCATTTCCCACGAGGGTCTGCACGCTTGTCGTTATATTGTCGTTGTCGGTCTGACGGAATTGCTACACTAGCGGCGTCGAAATACGGAGTTCGGCTTTTTGTATATCGCAATATGTGTACTTTGCTTTTAGTAAATCTTTTGCGTGTATCTAGTTTTCCGCTTTGCCCGAATTTATAATGCCATATAATCCAATTTTCGCGATTTAATTTCAGTTTACGGCACAAGATATCAATATCTGACACATATTCGTCGCCCATGCATACAAGCATATTGCCATCTGCGTGTAGCAATCTCTTGCATTCTGTTAACCATTTCCCACACCAACCAAGGTAATCGCTATCAGACCTATCATCATTATAGGAATCATATTGATATCCTATATTGAATGGAGGGTCTGCAATAATTAAGTCAGCAAAGGGATTGGTAGTCGATTGCATCCAACTGAGGCTGTCACTATTTAAACATGTATTTAACATTATACTTCCAACTCTTGGTTTAAACGCGTTTTAAAATACTTCGCCATATCTACTGTGACTTTGGCTAGTTGGTATGTCGTTCCTCGACAGTATAAAATTGGTTGTTTTGATTTGGGGTCTATAATAAATACAAACGCAACTTTGACATCTTCAGTGTTTAATTTCTCATCTAACTCTTTTACGAAAAAGTCACCACGTTGCTCATCTGTAGTGGTTGCGTCGTCGTTAGTATTTTGAGGTTGTTTAGTTTCTATTTGAGGGTCAATTATGTCATCTGACATTGTGCAAACTCCTGATATTAAAATTTGGAAGATTTTTAAATACTGCCAAGATAAGTTCAGAAAGGCAGGTATTTCTTTAACATTTCCAAAGAATACTGACCCTAAAAAGACATATAAGTGGCGATATTTAGTTGGGTTTGTTAAAAAATTGGAAGAGATGGAGGCATCAACTGATGCTATACACCAACTAATTGAAGCGATAATTAAATATGCTACTAAAAACAAACAATTGCATAAGGGGCTTTCTCTATTAACGTCAGAGAGAGTGTTGTCAGAATGCTGCGATGTGATTTTGCAGGGTCATATTTCAGAAGATAAGTTAATAGATAGAGTTAAAGCGGATTATAAGTTGGTTGCACACGCTGATTTATTGGGGAAAAAGTATGCACGTGGTATGTCTAATATAGTACGATGGTATATTGAAGGGAATATTTCAGAAGTATATTTGTCATTGTCTGAGAAATGCCATGAGGCGATGATAAAGTTAGATAAATTAGAGCGGTGCATGATGCCTAGTGGCAAAGAATTGATATTGGCGCGTATGGATATTTTGAGTAATCATAAATTAAAAGGCAAGATTAAACGGGCTATGTTGAATGACTGGCGGAGAATTTTTGATGCTAGCTAGGATTATTGACGACAAATGGATATATATTGAACAAGCCTCGGTGGCTGAAGAAGGTATCTTAGATGATGAATTTAGTGTTAAGCATCCAAGAGCACAATATATAGATGCTGGTGTTGGGTTTTTTGATGGCGTATATCATAAATATAACAAATTTCATCATAGGTTGGCACGCCCGTTCTTACATGAATTGGAGGCTGCTTGTAATAAGCATGGGCTGCCATTGATGATTGTGGATAATAGGCCATCGCCAAAATACAAACCAAAGGCATCAGATGTTACACCAGATTTGTTATCTGGGATTACATTAGACCAGCACCAGATAGATGGAATCAAATCAGTGTGTACTGAGGAAGTTGGGATTATTTCATGTCCTACTGGCGGTGGCAAATCGGAGATGATGGCTGGTATAGCCAAAATCATGAATTGCCCGACCATTATTTTATGTGATATGACAGTGGTGGTTGACCAGCTTAAAAATCGTCTTGAGTTAAGGGGCGTTACAGAAGAAGTTGGTATGTTTTATGCTGGTAGGAGGCCGAATGGGCAACAGATTATAGTTGGTTCGTTCCAATCATTGACTATACCATCAGTACCAAAGAAAACCAAAAAAGATACGCCAGAGACGTATGCCAAGAAATTGAAAGCATTTAAAACTCGTCGCAGAAATGCCAGGAAGCTGCGAGAGATAGTTAGCAAATGCGATTTGTTATTAGTAGATGAATGTGACGTTGCTGGACGGCATTGGCGGAATTTATTCTGGCATTGGTTTAAAGGGCGTAGAAGATATGGCTTTTCGGGGACTCCATATGACCCCAGCAAGCCTGTAAATAATATGCTTCTTAGGGAACATCTTGGGAATATAATTTTTGAAGTTGATCGCAGAGAATTAGAAAAAATTGGCAGAATCATCCCTGTGTCATATACAGCACTTGCAGTTGGCGACGATGCGAATATCAAAGACAAATCTGCTTATGATATTGCTATGAAAGAACATCTCATTGAAAGCCCATCATTCCATAAGCTCGTTAAGGTAGTGACAGAAAAAAGCTTGATCGACCCATCATATGGTGCGTTAATTTTAGTTGAGAGCAAGCCGCTAGGTTATGCGTTAGAGAGTATAATAAGCGACTCTAAATTTATATGTGGCGACCATCGTATGACTGAACGCAAAAAAACAATACAAAGTTTTGAAAATCGAGAAACTAGAGTATTGATAGGCGGTAAGATTGTCAAGCGTGGATTGGATTTGAAAGGTGGCTGTGAAATCCTAGTAATAGCAACTGGCGGCAAGCTGCAATCGGATTTTAATCAAAAAGTCGGGCGAGCTGTACGCAAAAATAAGCGTGGATGTGCACAGATATATGATTTCTTTTTTCTATGTAACCACTATTTATATGGGCATTCAAGAAAAAGATTAAAAACCATAGTTAGTATGGGATATGATGCTAAAGTAATATTTAAAAAAGGTGTTATTGATGCACAGAAATTCATTAAATCAAGATTTAGAAGACCAAAATAACTTTTATGCTTTTATTGACTGGGATAAAACATTCTCTATATATAAAATTACAAGAGACACCTCTAAATTATCAAACAAAAGAGTAATTTATAAATGCCCGAATTGTGGCAAGATTTATCATATTGTCTATAAAGAAATAAAACGGAAAAAGTCGCGATATTGCAAGAGCTGCTTCGGCAGTAAAATTTCCGAATCGATGAAGCGGTTGGGCAATGACCCAGTACACAAAGCTAAGCTTTCATTACAATCAAAACAGCTATGGGAAGATGAGGAATATCGTCGCAGGCATAAATTATCATGTAATACAGAGCAAGCTCGGAAGAGACGTTCTGCTGCAAATGTGGCGATGTGGTCTGACCCTGATTTTAGGAATGCTTTAATAGAGATTTTTCGCGGTGAGAAATTCCGCAAACAAGTTTCAGACAGAATGAAGGTTCAATGGAGCGATAAAGAATATAGGAAGAATATGGAAGAGATGTTGCATGATGAAGAATTCATCAATATGGCCTCTAAGAGGTCATCTAATTTATGGAGAGACGCAGCATATAGGAAGAAAATACTCAACTCGAAATCATCAGAGGAATACAAACAAGAAATTGGTCATAAAATTTCAGATTCATTAAACCGTCCTGAAGTTAAGGAGAAAATGGCTGTTGCTAGGGCTAATTGCCCAAAAGTTTCTAATATTCAAGGTATTCTTTATTCGATTTTAGATGATTTAGGTGTGCAATATTATAGAGAATATAATGATAGGCTTGACGACCCACAATGTAAAATCGGACCATGGACTTTTGATTGTGTAGTCCCGAGAAGCAATAAACCAGACCTATTAATAGAATGCCAAGGCGATTATTGGCACTCTTTAAAAAAAAGTATTGTTAATGATAAATCTAAGGCTTCGTATATTGCGAATAACTTTCAAGGCCAATACGAACTTAAATACTTATGGGAACATGAATTTGCTAATTTCCATAGAATCAATGAATTAATAAAATATTGGTTAGGGATTACAGAATTAGAAACTATTAATTTTAATTTTAGTGATTTAGAAATAAGACGATGTTCTGCCAAAGATTACAAATTATTACTTTCGAAATATCATTATTTACCGAACGCCGGGCGTGGTGGAATTGCGTATGGTGCTTATCTTGTCAATGAATTGATCGCAGTCTGTGTCTTCTCACCATTAAGCAGGCAGAATATTAGAATAAAATCATGTGCTGTTAATCAAGTCAGGGATTTGTCTCGGTTATGTATCCATCCGAGGTATCAGAAAAAGAATTTTGCATCATGGTTTGTTTCACGATGCATAAAGCAGCTAGATACAAAGTTTAAATGTGTTATTTCTTATTGTGATACAACTTTTAATCATGATGGCGCAGTTTACAAAGCAGCAAATTTTAAACTAGATGGCGAAGTAAGACCAGATTATTGGTATGCTTCAAAAGATGGGTGGGTGATGCATAAGAAAACTCTATATAATCATGCTGTCAAGATGAGGATGAAGGAGGGAGAATATGCCGAGGCTAATGGATATAAGAAGATATGGGGAGGAAAGAAGTTGAAGTTCATCTATGAGAGGTGAATTTAACGTTACATTTTTGCCCGTCAATATATTCATATAGAATTGTAATTATAAATATAAATGACGCGCTTTATCGTCGCTTCATTAGTATATAAATTTACTATGAGTAAAATTCCTGAAGTTATTATATTTCCTACCCCTACGTCGCCAGACCGAAAATTATATTTCGACAATAATAAGGTCGAAGATTTAATGTTGCGATATCGGTGGACTGGTTGCACCGATGCGGCTCTGCGCGACAATATCATGAAGAATACTGAGGAATTGATACGCCAGATTATAAGGGCACACAATCTACATCGCATCTATCCAGGCCAGGAAGAATCGGCATTCATGGACCTATATCAAACGGCTTGGGTTCAAATAGAGAGGACATTATATAAATATAAAGCGAGGGTTCATTGTGCTAATTGCTATAATCCAATTCGCCCTGCAGAATCATGTATACACAACCCAGAACCAACCGAATACAATATCATAACACCTGAGGATGTTCTAAAAAAGCGGTTGAAATGCCCATCATGCAAAAAGATTCCAAGTAGAGTAATATATCGTGGGTGCTCTAAGATATTCAATATGTGGTGTGTGCGGCCTGATACATTGCTTCTTACGACAAATGGTATTAATAATATTAAGAATGTTTCTACTAGAAACAAGTATGATGATAAACAAGAAATTTGGACAATAGGGGAAGGTGGTAAGCCTAGTAAAGTAGTAGCTGGTTTGACGAAGACATCAAGACGTGTTTTAGACATAAAAACTGAACTCGGATTTGAAATAGGGTGTACACCTGAGCATTCTATTTTATGCGATGGTGCTTGGAAGCAAGCAAATAAGATATCTATTGGCGATTTGGTAACTATACAGTATAACCAACAATTTTTTGTTGATGATAATAATTTATCAGATATAGAGCTAACAGAAAATCGGGCTGGATGTAGTGGGGTCAAATCAATAGATTGGCAATTGCCGAATGTAATGAACTCAGAACTGGCATATATCATAGGATTATATATTGCTGAAGGTTCGTGCTCACATGGACAATTAGCAATATATAATATAAATAGTGATGTTATAGATGCTTTAGTCAATAATAACCTTGGATTAAAATTTATACACTATCCAGATAGGCAATGTATAGTGTGTAACAATAAAAGATTTGTGGAATTTATAAAATTATTACAAATAGGAGATAGTGCTTGTGAGAAAATAATTCCACATAGAATGCTCATAGCGTCTAAAGACAACATCATATCGATGTTGTCTGGGTTGTTTGATGGTAATGGGCATTCATCGAAGCATAATGGGTGTGTTGGGTACACAAGTACATCTATTATGTTAATTAGACAATTGCGAATGGTTCTACTTAATTTGGGAATTTTAACAAAAATACAGATTGATAACCGCAGCATATCGCGATTCATAAAAAATAACAGACAGTATGATTCTAATAGACGTAGAACATATCAATTGATATGTTCTACGTCTGCGTCAATGAAATTTTATAGTTCGATAGGGTTTAAGGTCAGCTATAAACAAGCGAAGTCGCACCAATTAACGCCTAGCAGAGAATTCATATATGGTTTGAATTCGAGTTTTAGAAGATTATATAAGAAATATGGCTGTGGTAAATTGGGGTATAACAAAATAAGAACAGCGATACGCGAAGATAGGATTAAATGTGAAGCAAATAAAGCCAGCGAATTAATGGAAAATTGGGACAATCATATTGATGATCCAGACATAAAATTGATTAAATCTAGGCTTAATCAATATAATAGTAATAGTGTAAAAACTATTTGGCTCCCAGTTATAAGCATTGATGAGTCAGAAAGCCCAGTATGTGAAATATCAGTTGATTCAGACGATCACTCTTATGTTGCTAATGGAATTATATCACATAATTCACAGGTTGCACGGACAGTAATATTGGCATATATTAAAAAAGAAAGCCGCGACCATAAAAATTCTGATGCATATAAAGTCCATTTAGATAATAAAAGAGCACCGAAAACAGATGAAGCATTTTTAAGATTCCTATCTGAGGCCAAAGAGATATGCAAATATAATAAGAACCATATGGATATTATTGATGCTTTGGAATTTATCATGAAGACTGATGATAGGCCATATGAAGGCATTATAGGCAAGTTGGTAAAATTATCTGATCAATCTAGGGCACAAGTTACTAATTTTTTGAAAATGATTAGATTAAGAGGCAGCGAATTTACAGATTCGCCCATGAATGACCAACACCAAAAATTGGGGTCTGTGGCGTCAGAGGATGAATCATGGTAACAACGCAGCAACTAGTCGAAGGGCTTCAAAAACTAATACATCAATATGATTGTGGCCCTAATAAGATTGCCTCTATTGAGCTTATTGGAGACGATCAAATTAGGGTCCTAGGTACTTATGGTAATGGCGATGTTTTAGATTGCAAAATCACCATGGGACCATCAATAGAAGAATCTGATGTCCCTACGGGCGAAATCACTGAGACCCAGCGGCAGGGTGTTGATGAGAGAGTTGCACGCAAGGTTAGGGTCAAAAAAGTCACGCCTCGCACCAAGAATATCGACGCGACCCCACATAGACCGGCGAATAACGACCCCACAAAAACAAGTGTAGGCAAAGCCGCCGTTAGGCGGCAGGGGAAGAGGAACAAAGCCCATCCGGAACGGTTTGCGGAGAATAAAATCGTATCAACTGCATTTATCGAAGCTGCAATTAATGCTACACGTGGCCAAATAGTCAAAATGGCGGAAAGTATTAATCCTATTTCAGAATCTATTGCTATCAGGAAAGCTGTGGAGCAATATGGTGATGGTGATGGTAAGTTATCTAAAATAGATGAGATTATACATAATGTATGGGGTGATACTTTAATCGTGGAGTATGCTGGGATCGCGGTAGATAAGCAGAGTGATTTGACGACTTTTGATAATGCTGCCTCGATATTAAATGAGATGAATAATTGGGGGGTGGAATTTTGTTGGATTGAACGAATTCGCAATAATAATGCGAATATTTATAAAGTCTATGGCGACACAACGCCCAGCAAAACATACAGTGAGCATAAGGGATTGTCTGATAGAGATTTAATTCTCTCTGGTGATCGTGCAAATATAATTCAAATAATTTATGGAGCTTAGAATGTCTGATAAAGATATCCTTAAAATTGCAGAAGAAATGAATGAATTCGGCGAGCCAACGATGCCGACTAAAATCCCCGGTTATGAAATGGGCATGGGGCCTGAAGATATGGGGCCTGACACGGAGCCTGAATATGCTAGCCCAGATGGTATTGGTATGGCACAGCAAGTTATTAGCCTTGATAAAGATTTACTTCTAGCATTGGTAAAGCTCGTGAAAGAAAAGGGGTATGAGTGCGCTGCTGACCCGGAATGTGGTTCGATGCAAGAGGAAGATGAAGAAACTGAAACTGAGACTGAAGTTGAAGACGAAGAAGCTGAGACTGAAGGCGATGATGAAGCCGAAGATGACGAAGACGAGACTGAAGAAGTGGATGAACAAATTAATAAAGATAAAAAGCCGGTAAATGAAGAGGCCGAAGAAGAGGCCGAAGAAGAGGCCGAAGAAGAGGCCGAAGAAGAGGCCGAAGAAGAGGCCGAAGTAAGCGACGAAGAAGTTGATGATATTGAAGATGCCGCCGAAGGCGAACTAGATCATACTGATTGCGAGCAATTGGTTGATAAGATCGGTGAGTTGGCAATTGACGGCACCCTAACTATAGCGGACCTGCCAGAAATCAAGCAATGTTGCTTCCCGGAGCCTGAAGCGGAAGAAGCCGCTGAATTTGGTGGCGAAGAAGGCGAAGCTGAAGAAGGCGGAGACGAAGCTGTAGACGGAGACGAAGCTGTAGACGGAGACGAAGCTGTAGACGGAGATGCTGGGGAGGTTGAGGATTCTGAGGACGCCGAGGAAGGTCTCCCATTTGAATCTACTATAAAGCCAGTTGACGAGATTACTGAAGGTAAGCCGTGGGAAGATAAAGATGAGAAAGAAGAATCAGAGGAGGATGACGACAAAGAATCCGATGAGACTGATTGCGAAGCTGCTGATAAAGGCATGGGGCTAGCTGAATCTGTCACTAAGTTTGCTGCTGGTAAAGGCATTGAAGTTGTAGTACGGTCAGCACAGAAAGATAATGGTATAGAATTCTTGAGTGATGATGAATCATTTAAAAAATTATGCGAAGCTATAAATTCAGAGTTTGATGCCATTAGTGAAGGTAAGAGCAAGGGCATAGTTGGTGCGATGAGCAAGTATGCTAGGTGCTACCCCGTAGGTGCTGCGGGACGTTTGTTCTACGTTTTTAAGTAATCGTACATGAGGCCCCGTTTATCGGGGCCTCATGTCTATACGTGGTTTCTTGACTATTGGCACCTTGGATGGTGTTGTTATCAACTGCTGTGCAAATGCCCCTAATTGTTCTTCAGGAGATGGATTGCCTTTATGCATTGTGTTGTATGTCAATGGGATGATTGTGTTATAATCAGTTGTGCTCATTATCTTCTTTTGTTGCTCTTGTGGGCTTGGTCGAGTTTCTTGTGTTGATGTTTTCACACGCCCTAATTGTTTGCTTCCAGTTGGCACTAAACCCATTGGGTCTAGGTCAATAGCATCTGGAGCAGCAACGAATGCGAGAGCTGCTGCTATTGTTAAGTCATCATGGTTTCCACGACCTTCTTGGGCACCAGTTTTCTTGGTCTCAATCCCTTGCCTATTCCTATGCCTGATATAAATCTGCAATTGTTTATACAAACGCGGGCTATAGATTGTGTATCCTTCGCCCTCATGGCCCCCAAGATAGCTTATTAATGCTTTATTGAGTGTTGGCTTGCTGGGGCCGGTTGTTGGGAATCCATACGGGCCATATGTATACCCAACTTGCGATGACCGGGCCTTGGCTCCGGGCCTTGGCGTTTTCCGTTTTTTGGCTCTCCAGATGCTAGGATATATTATGTTTTGAAGGTCTTGTATGAATGGTATGCCGATGCCAGTACGCTCTGGATTGACTAATGCGGTATTATACCACCTACCAACCCAATCAACCATTTTGGCGAACTCTGCGACTTGAGGGCGTCCCATGAATTCTGCTACTTGTTCCATAGTAGTGATATCAAAAACTTCTATGGCACTATAATCATTGTTTTCACCCGTTGCGATATCAACCCCAATAACATATGTGTGGCCCGGTTCACCACGGTCTACCATTCTACCGTTTTTGTATTTTGCTGGTGACCCAGCTACCGGTTCGGCCCATATCCATAGCCCTTCTCTTTCATCTTCACCTACGAAATCTAACTCCTCTTGGTCACCTGTGGCTTGGTTTGTCCATGTGACAGGTTCTGCTATGGTCATAACTTCTGGCGTGTCATCAGACCCTACTGATTTACCTATGGCATGTAACGCTGATGCACTCAATATTGTGCCGCCGCTACCAATAAACTCTCCAAGTACTTCTTGTCTAAAGAGATGTGATTCACCCCTGGCTTGCAAGCCTTGGAATTCTTTCTCAAGCCATGGAGACCAGAATTTTCCAAATCTTTCTATTTCAGCCTTAGTTTTTGATTTTCTTATACCGTCTGTTGGCGCGATTCGAACTTTCTTATTGCTAATTGGGTCCTTTGCTTCGATTACCCAATCCATATTCCACCAATGAATAAGAATTGGATTAAATAAGCCGCCCTCTTCAGCGTCTGTCCATTTGTCCCAATACCAGTTGCCAACACCGTTTGGCGTGGAGATCACTATCACAGATCCACCATGCTGCAACGTAGACCAGCCTCCAGCCCACATAGCTTCCATGTCCGGCATAAACGCTGCCTCATCGATGATGTTTAGAAATGACGCATTTGACCGCAGTGTATCTGCACTTGATGTTAATGACCGAATAATAGACCCATTGCCAAATCCTAATTCGTGCTCATTCTCTATGGTGGCTGGCCAGATTCCATGCATCCATGCTGGTAAATTGTTATACACGAGTTTTACATTTTCTTTTAGGAATTCTTTTGCGTCTTGGTCACGTTTGGATACGATAAGTATCTTTTTGTTGCCAAAGAACATAGCAACCCAGAGAGCGTATATACCTGTAAGAGTTGATGCACCGCAGTTGTGTACAACTGCACCATCAACTATATAATTATGATGTGGTGGGGTAGTCAAATCATAAACTTTGGCAACATCGTTTAGCTGTGTTACCGACTTGACTTGGCTTGGTAATATTGGTTTAGAGCCATCTAAATCGTCTTTATAAGATTTTGGTTCTGCAATTTGTATTACAATATCATTTGGTGTCAGTTCTTTTGCTGCTTTGTATCCGGATATTGTATAAAACTTATGGTCTGGTGTGCATATAGATTTGTGCCCAGCTTTGGTCTGGACTTCTATAAGGTTCGCTATGCCGTTATCATATGATGCCGATACTTTTGTTATTTCTAATTTACCAGTGCCCTCATTTAATGTATATATAATGTCGTTAGGTTTTATGCTTTCGATAGGAACCGGGCCATTTGGGGTCCAAACTGGAGTACCAGCGATAAAGCACTGCCTGCATTTTCTGAATATGTTGAATCGATTTTCACGGAATGCACGCAGACTAGTAAGCTGGTATTTAAATAACTTAAATGGTATAATGCCAATTAATGGGTGCTTGATTTTACAGCATGATTGCATAAAAAAAGATGCTGATTTTTTGCACTTACCAATAAATTCTATTATTTGCGCTTTATTTGCCATAATATTATATTTACAGCAAACTTAAAATGGGAGTGTACTTATTATGGTTGACAACCCAGACTTTGATTTAGATGACGTTATAAACCAAATAGAGAATGGTGGTGATGACATACCAGAAGCACCAGAAGCACCAGAAGTAGAGGAAGACCCGATTGCAAGCCATGAGCCGCAGCTGATACAAATAGATGTTGGTGATATCGACGATGCTGCACCATCAGGGCAACCCAGTGATGCTGTGGCTAAATTGACAGATGAAATAATATCACAATTCGGCGACAAGATTGGGCAAATTTGGAATAAATTACAGGTTGACCGAGAACAACTCGACCATTATATTGGTATTTTTACCGATAGAATTGTTGACCACGAAAGTACGAAGACTTGTTATGTTGAGGCTTTAACCACGCTGTTAACTACCAAAGCTAGCACATCGATAAATGCCAGTAAGTTATTGGATTCCATAGCCAAAATGACTGGAGTTATCAAAAATATAAAAATAGAGAATACTGACGTTGGTGGCTTAAATGCGTTGCTAGACGAGAGTGTGCCCGATAACGAAGGATTTGACCCTAACGCCCCATAAGGTATAGCATGAGTTGGCATTTATTTGATAGAATTCGATCGTTAGTCCGAACTGCTGGGATATACCAACAAGAGCGGCTGTTCCAGGACCAGTCATCTATAGACCGTATAATGGCTGGTGGGGATTTGTTAGACTTCAGCCAGCAGCAAGCACTATTAGACCAAACTAATTTACAAATAAACCGTTTAGAACGGTATAAAGATTATGACCAGATGGATGAAACTGGTGAGATGTCATTAGCATTAGACTTATATGCTGATGAATCGAGCCTTGTTGACCCAGAACGTAAGCATACGATCATAATTAAAGCACAAAGTAAGACCGTTAAAGAAGAATTAGAGAATTTATTCTTCAACCAATTGCTTATTGACAACAATGTAAGGCCGATGGTGCGATATTTATGTAAGTACGGCGACGCGCCGTTTGAAATCGTACCAACAGTAGACCGTGATGGTGTCGCATCTATACGATTTGTAAATGTCTATAATTTTACACGCGTCGAAACTAAGCATGGCGATTTGGTTGGGTTCTTTTACCAAGATGAGGTCATGGAAGAACCACAATTCCTGCATCCATGGCAAACCATGCATTTAAGATTAACTGATTATGGCAATCAATATCATCCATATGGGAGGTGTAAGGATTCTAATTCGCCGGTTTGGACGCCAAATGGCTGGAAACGGCTGAAGGACCTTAAACCTGGTGACGATGTATTCGCCTGGGATGGCAAAAAAGCTGTGCCTACTAAAGTCGTTAAATATGTTTCTAATGGTATCAAGAAGACTATTAAAGTTAAGACTAGACATTATTCAGAAGTAATTACACCTGAACATCCTGTTCTGGTGCATAAAGATGGTGTGCAGGACTATGTACTTGCAAAAAATCTTAAAGTTGGTGACGAGCTTGTTATACCTAAATTGGCATTTAATGATGTGGCGACCCCGATAAAAAGGCAGTATCGTAGATACAAGCTAAATGAGAAGTATCGTACTATCATTGAATCACATAGCATAGGATATAAGAAATGTGCCAACTTATCTGGAATTAGTAGAAATATAACGAGGGGCTTTTTAAGAAGAAATACAGCAGTCTCCAAGGAAAATGCTGACAAGATTATTAAGTTATATGGTTTGGCGGATGATGCTAAAATTGGTGCTGGTTGGGGTACATCATTAGATTGTAGTTTACCAGAATTTGTTGACGACGAATTTGCAAGATTTTTTGGATTTATGATTGGCGACGGTTGGCTATCGTCGACCTGTGTCCAGTTTGCATTGGGTGAGGATGACAAACTGAATGAATATTATATTAATATTCTGGCGAGATATTCTGGCGAATCTAAGATTAATTTTAGGTATGACAGAAACAACAAACCCATAGCTGTTATGGCGAATAATACTGTTTTAGCAGATACGCTATTCGACATGGGATTGAATGCGAAAGCTGCTCATAAACAAATACCAGAATGGGTTTTTAATTCTAGTAAAGATATTGCTATTAATTTTGTACAAGGGTTGTTGGATTCTGATGGTTGCGCCTACTTAGATAGAGAAAAATATTTAAGATTCCATCATGTTACTGCTAGTATGAACTTGATAACTAGTTTAAAAATTTTGCTGCATAAAATTGGTGTGAAGTGTGGGCATATTTGTACTGGGCATAATCACAAATTTAATTCTGATGAACTTGGTGCGTTAAGACATCAATTAACATATTATCAGTCTGAATTGCCTTTTGAAGGTAATGCGTTATTTGAGAGAGTAATTTCAATAGAGGAAGGCGATGAAATAGAAGTTGGTGATATTCAGGTTGAATCTGAATATCATAATTTTGTCGCAGATGGCATAGTTATACATAATTCGATTATGGAGGGTGGTAGGAAAGCATTTAAACAGTTGCGCTTAATGGAAGATGCTGCGTTGATTTATAGGATTACTAGAGCACCAGAAAAAAGAATATTCAAGATTCCAATTGGAAATATTGCAGCGAAAGATGTCCCTGAGTTTATGCAAAGCATCGCACGAACATTCAAGCAGCAACGATTTTATGACCCTAGAACCGGGAAGTTCAACGAAAGATTCTCCCCATTGATTCAAGAAGATGATTTCTTCCTTCCTGTTAGACCGGACGGGACCAGCCCAGATATTACTACTCTTAAGGGTGCTGAGAATCTTGACCAAATTGCTGATATTGAATATTTTAAAAAGAAGATGATTGCCCCGACTAAAATCCCATTTAAACGTGTGGGTGTCGGTGAAGGCTCTGGGGAAGAACAAGAGAAATCATTATCATCAAGCGATGCACAATTCGCCAAAGCAGTACAGTGGGTGCAGCGCGAAATTTCTATTGGGTTAACCAAGGTTGCAATTTGTCATCTGGCCATGGCTGGATATTCGATTGATGATTTGAAGAATTTCGAAATCAGTATGAGTGCAACCAGCGCAATTGATGAATTATATAGAATGGAAACATGGCAAGGACGCACTGCTGTTATGTCTGACCTTAAAGACCTCGGTTGGTTCCCGCGTGAATGGATTGTGACGCGGTTTACAGACCTAAGCCCGGACGAAATAGATGAGTTATCTGAGATTATGTCCAAACAGACTGAATTGCCGACGGAAGAAGAGGGTGGCGGCCTTGGCGGCCTCGGGGGCCTTGGCCTTCCCGGTGGTGGCGAAGAGTTGCCAGGTCTTGAAGGTGAGGGCGGACTAGAAGGGTTAGAAGGTGCAGAAGCCGAAGGTGGAGCTGAAGCTGCTGCAGCGGAGCCACCAGAGGCTGATTTGGCGGGGTTAGGCGAGGTGGGCGAGCGACTAGATAAACGCAATAAGAATATATTAATAGAAATAGCGAATCAGAATAAATATGAATTATTGCGTGAATTTATATCTCGTGTCAATAAGCGAGTAAATTCTCCAAGCTTGTCAGCATATATTAACTTGTTAAATAATAATGAGTTAGACGGATTAAAACGCAAGGATAGCGAAAACGTACTTATTGAGTCTATTATAGACAAAGAGGTACGTGATAAAGTAGTGATGGAATTTCGGGATGTGTTGGTAGAGAGATAGATAGTATTTTTATGCTGTCTGTTCAAATATATTTATAAGTTTGGGTAACTAGTTATTGGAGCGTGTAATGGCTAATAGAAATCAGGAGTCTACTGCATCCGTCATTGATGAGAAAATGACAATGGATACCAGGAAGTTCTTGTCTGCCATCAATAATTCTGCGCAATCTCAAGTGGCATTTTTTGAAGATGCTGTTAGACGATTGGGTGGGCGTTATGGCCGCGAGTGGGAACTTACCGCATTACAAAGCAATAGGATGATTATTGAAGACGTTGAATCACACGACTTCATGGTCGCCGAACATGCACGTGAAAAAGGCGGTAGGGTCAAGATTACTAATGTCAAAATGATTGAGCTGCATGAAGATAAAAAGCCAGAACTATTTGAGCAATCTTGCCTTGCTCTAGTTGAGGCGATTGAGACAGGTGATGCGAAAGCTGTCGATGCGGCTTTCAATAAAATTGCAGCCAGTCGATTTAGGTCTACCGCAGTGCCTACTAGCGGCATTGTGAAGACAAAAGATGGAATTATTCGCCATATTGCGGTCAGCGAAGACAGCAATGGACGCACGCTAGCGGATAGAATTATTGAATGTCTATCTGATAAAGTTACTCTGAATGAGTCTGGCCAAATAGAGGCTTCATTTATTGATGATGATTTCCGCGACTTGAAATTAGGTGTGACGGAGCTTACGACCCGCAAGCTAGTCGCTCGTCACATGCAAGAAGCGGCCAAGGGTGCATATCAAAGTAGTAATTTCCAAACGCTTGTAGAGACCATCGCTGGATTAATCTGCAAAGACAATCTTGAGCAGGCTGTAGAATATGCTGGCAAATTCTTGCGCGAACACCAGGAATTTTGTCTGCTAGATGCCCATAATTGGAATACATTGGTTGCGAATACCTTAGCAACCAAGGCGTGTTTTAATGAAGACCTGATTGGCGATGTTGCTACGTTGATGCGCAAGACTAATTTAAAGGCAAACCGCATTGACCTGATTGAAGCTTGGCGTAAGACAGCCGAACGTGCAAATCATCCAGTAATGCTAGAAAATGTTGACACGTTATCTGAAGCTAAGGACTTTGAAGAGGCATACGACCAATTCTTAGGTGTGATACTAGAAGCTACTGGTGAAGTCACTAAGGGTGCACTGATAAGTGGTTTGGAAATGCTGAAGCAGAAGGTCGAAAGTGGCGATGTTGATGACCCAACTAAGGAAGAGTTGGATGCCATGATTCAGGACCTGAGGCAGACTGGAGATTCTCAAGCTGTATGGAAAGCTATGGAGACTCTAGACTCAGTGAGACGCCATATCGATAAGATGCAAGGGATGGATGACTTCGATGAAATGCCTGGCCCACTAGAGGATGAGCCAGCTGGCGACCTTGATGCTGATGCAGGGCTTGGCGAGGCTGGTAGTCTTGATGCGGCAACAGTTAGTGGTGGTGGAGATAAACCGCTTAAAGTTAGCATAGAGATGGATCCAGTCGCAATGGCACAAGGTGCACAGGCATCAGCCCCAGCCCCGGCCTTGGAGCCGTCTGCTGAAGAAGAGGGCAGCAAGTTTGATTTATCATCGCTTGATGATATAGACTTGGAAGGCGAAGACATTGGTGATGAGGAAGAGGAAGAGAAGCTAAATTTAGCCGCCTCGAAAGAGAAAGACGATGAGCCAATTTCTGAATCTGCGGAATCCGATGATGCGGTAGCTGATTTTTTGAAGAGTGAAGGCATTGATGGTGGCGTAATTGATATTACACAAGATAGTGTAGATGAAAGTGTAGAAGTAGAGGAAGTTGAGACTGAAGAAGTAGAAGAAGTTGTAGAAGAATCAGACGACCCATATAGCCTTCCGGCGGACATTGAATTAGAAGATGTCCAAATCGATAAGAGCTACCAGACATTTATGGAAGAGATTTCTGATTCCGACGCTGTAGCATTTGGCGATTCTCTAGAAAATCCAGAAGAAGAAGACCCGGATGCATTGCAGGCACATGCTGAAGCATGGGTTCGCGATAAGATGAAAGCCAAAATTGGTGGTGTTCAAGACCCAAAACAACAGCAGCAAGATGTCACTGATTTGGCTGGCCAATTACTTGCTAAGAGGCTAGAGGCTAGGAAACAGGGCATGGGTGAGGGTAAGGATTCTGATGATGGGATAAGTGAGAATCAATATAAGAGTCCATTGGTGCAATTATCAAAGCGCGGGCTGAAGAAGGCTGCTGTAAGTAAGCTAGTTAAAGAAGGCAAATTCCAGTGGCTTGATAAAATGGATAATGCAGTTTTAGGGCAGTTTAAAGATGTTAAATTCGTCCTGGACCACACTGAAAAGCCTACCGCTGTTTTAAGTGAGAATGGCGAAGTCCAGGTGCCAGTACCAGATGAGTTAGTCGCTGGCGCGTTGTTCCTGTCGGCTATGTCCGACCAGGAAGCTGAAGCAGATGCTTTTGTGGAATGGTTGGATCAACATATTGAATCCTTAAGAATTACAGAGGACTCGATTGATGAGACAGCAAAAATTATGGAAGAGCAGGCTGATGGGCCAGATGCTATGGAGCGGGTTGAAGAACTCACTGCTGAGCCAGACGGCGAAGAGGTAGTTGAGGAGTCTGAAGCCAGTGAAGAAGCAGAAGGGTCTGAGGCAGTGTCAGAAAGTTTACCTCCAGCGTTAGAAAAGCACAAATTCAAAGCTAAGGGCGAAGCTGAAGAGAACGACGAAGATGATAGTGAAGACGAAGCTGAAGAGAACGACGAAGAATAAATAGCAAATCTCAAATGAAACGGCGTAAGATTTTGGTCTTACGCCGTTTCTATATGCCAGCAAATATAAATTAACAGGAGTAAAATATGATTACTAGGCAGTATAGTACATTTAATAGAGGGTTGGTTGCACAAACTGGGGCTATTCCTACTGGTGCACAATTCTTACAAGAGACTTACCCGCTTGAGATAAAAGACATCAAACAGGTCGTCTCAGAAGCTAGTGGCGATGGCAAGCCAGCTTTGAGGATTACTGGAGTCTTCCAGAAGTCAGATGACTTGAATCAAAACGGCCGACAGTATCCGCATGATATCTTGTCTGAAGCTGTGGGGGCGATTCAGGATGATATTGGGCGTCGAGTTGTTATGGGTGAGTTTGACCACCCGCCGGATGCTAAGATTCACTTAGAACGAGTCAGCCATCTAATCACTAAGGTATGGATGGAAGGGAAATATGTTTATGGTGAGGCGGAAGTAGTAGAAGGCACCACACATGGCCGCAATTTATCTGCCTTATTGAGAGCTGGTGTAAAAATTGGTATTTCGTCACGCGGTGTTGGTGACATGGAATGTGTAAATGAGGGAATGGACGATGAACGGTATATTGTCCAGCCTGGCTATAGATTCGTGACATGGGATGTGGTTGGTGAGCCTTCTGTGCAAGAGGCAACTATGTCCGTAATGGAAAGCAAGAATAGAGGCATCATTACAAGAGCTAAGTTACGTCAGAGTGACCCAGAACTTGCTTTGCTAGACGAATTGCGGCGTACATTAGAACTTTGAAAAATAATGCCCCATTAATGGGGCATTATTTTTATGTATTAATTAACCAGCAATGTACGGAGATATTATGAAGCATAATATAAACGCCGAAGAAGTAATAGCTCGATATAAATCTGGGATGTCAATCTATCAAGTAGCTAAAAAACTTGGTATAGGCAAGAGCACTGCTCATAGAATCCTGAAAGAGAATAACATACCAACAAATAAAAAACAAAAGAAGAAGCGTCAGAATGCACAGCAAATATGTGATTATTATGTTGCTGGAAACTCTGCAATTAAGACTGCTGTTGAATTTGGTGTAAGCCCTAGTGAGATTTATAGAATTTTGAAATGCAATGATATAAAATCACGCTCTTTAGCCGAAGCCGAGAAAGTATCACAACCTTCTAGATATATTTCTAAATCAAGGTCGCAGTCAGTTGATGAAGAATGGTTGCGCATACGATTCGTAGACCAAAAAATGACATGTGGTGAAATCTCCGACAAATATGGTATTAATATTTCGACGTTGAATTACTATAAACGAAAATTTGGCATAAAACGCCCACCCGAGCAGAAAGCCATAATCCAATCTAGAATAAGTAAGAGATTATGGAAAGATGATAATTATAAAAACCAAATGTCACTTGCTATAGCCTCTACACAAAAGGTCTCAGTAATTCAAGAAGCTCTGTATTCTATGCTTGATGATTTACAAGTTGCTTATTATAGGGAATATAATGATAAAGAAGATGATGTGCAATGCCGGATAGGCCCATATAGCTTCGACTGTGTGGTTCCTAGAGATAACAGACCAACTTTATTAATAGAAGTGCAAGGCGAGTATTGGCATTCATTAAAAAGGACTATAGAAAAAGATGTTCAGAAGGCTTCGTATATCTCGAATAATTTCCAAGGCCAATATGAGTTGAAATATATTTGGGAACATGAATTTTCTAATAAGAACCATGTTTTAACATCGATAAAGCATTGGTTGGGTTTAGAACAGCCTATATTGATAGATTTTGACTTTGCAGATTTGCAGATTAGGAAATCACCAAGGTCCGATTATAAATTGTTGTTGTCTAAATACCACTATCTTGCGAATGCCGGGCGTGGTGGCATATCATATGGCGCTTATTTGGGCGATAAACTAATCGCTGTATGTATTTTCTCACCTCCGATAAGGCAGAACGTTGACGATTCGCAAAATACACGTGAGTTATCGAGGTTTTGTATTAACCCAAGTTATCAGAAGAAGAATTTTGCATCATGGTTTATCAGTAGATGTATTAAAAAACTACCGAAGCAATATTCCAAAGTTACTGCTTATAGTGATACGACATTTGAACACTATGGGACTATATATTTAGCTGCTAACTTCAAGCAGGTCAGTACAATTAAGCCTGATTATTGGTATAGCTCGCCAAAGGAATGGATAATGCATAAGAGAACATTATATGGTAGGGCTAAAGCGATGGCTATGACGGAAAAAGAATATGCTACTAAACATTCTTATAAGAAAGTCTACGGTAAGGAAAAATTAAAATTTTTATATGAGCGGTAATTATAGGTCTGTTATAGATTTAATAATTTCGCGGGCTATAGCTTTGCCAGTAATAGTCCCAGCATAATCGGGAGATTGCCAGAATCGTAAACTACGGTTCCTGGCAATCTCCTTTTTTGTAGGTGTCCACCCCTTCTTACCAGCACAGGATTTGCAGATATATTTGTCATTTCCTCGTTTGTGTTGTCGGTATACTGCTTCAGCCGACACAACTACTTCTTTTTGGCATTTTGAGCATCTGATGCAGACTTCGTTCCTTAGCAAAACTGGGTCTTCGCTGACGATATTATTAGCACCCATAGATTTTAATATATTTAATATTTTGTTCATATAGCTCCTATCAAATATAACTTGGATATGATGGACGAGATTCATCTATTAAATACAATAGGAGAAAATAATGGCCAAACAAAAGAAAACATTGGAAGGTTTCGGCTCACCTAGCACTAGCGGTCAAAACAACCTCGCTGGCACGCTGAAGAATCTTGGCAAAATGCTAAGCACGAAGGGTGTTCGTCCGGTTGGTGGCAATGTTACTGGTGTAACTAGTGGTGGAAAGGCTGCAAGTGGTGATGTTAAACTAAAGCCACTTGGTGGTAAAGGCATTGCTGGCGGCGGCCAAGGGCCAAAGGAAATGCCGAAGGCGAATGTTGGTTTGAAGACGACTAATCTTGGTGGCAAGAATCTTGGTGGCAAGAATGTAAGAGAACAGCCATAATGGTTGTAATAGGTAATTTAATAATTCAAATTCCACGCAAAAATAGATTTGGAGATTCAAGATGGATAAGATTAGGGCATTGCTTGAACAAATAGGCGGTTCTAAAGAGCTGGTCACTCAGATTATCGAGTCTCTGAGTGCCTACAAGACTAAGGTTGAAGAGGATATCAAAAACCAATATAGCCAACGTCTTAATACAGCTAAAGAAGCTTGCTTAGAAGAAGTAGAAACTTACAAACGAGATTTAGCTCAAAAAACGCAGATTTTCTTCGAATCCAGAGTGGAGAAAATCGAGCAGCAAATTGCGAAGCAAGTGGCAATTAAGGATTCTGCCGCTGAAACCAAACTTCACGCTATAGCATCCTTATTGGAAGGCGTAGAAGTAAATGGCGAAGGCAACAATGCAGACCTCCAAGCCGCACAAAAGCAGGTTAAAGAGCTGCGTGAGCAAATCCGCAAGGTCGAGTCTCAGAACAAGATACTCGCGGAAAAGGCGAATCGTTCGCATTCTATCGCCGAAAAGACTCTGGATAGGAATAAGGTTCTTTCCAAGGAACTAGCTGAAGCTGCCAAGCGTAGTGAGACTCCAATTGCAGAATCTAAGGCCAAAAAGACCGAAGATAAAGGCAAGAAGAAGTCCAAAAAGACTATCGCTGAAGGACGCAAGGCGCAGAAGCCAGTGACTTCCAGGAAGACAAGCGAAGGCCAACTTGCTAAGCCGCAGAAGAAGGTCGATGATTCGCCAGCCCCAGCTGCTTTAGGTGGATTCACACCTCATGGCATCGCGGCCCAGATGGACTAATAATTTAAAATTAACTAGGAGTTGAATCATGCCAGAGCATGTAAACACAATCACTGAGCAAAATGATGCTCACCAGAAGGCTGTAATTACGGAAGCACGTAAGAATTCGGATGTCAAGAGATGGTCAGCCGTTCTTCAGAAGTGCAAAGAGATTCCGCAGAAGAAACTCGGCCTAATGGCGTCTTTGCTGGAAAACCAGCATAAGGCTTGGGACCCGAAGAACAGGACTGTCCTGTTTGAGGATATTACTACTACCGGCAATGTCGCCGATTTTACGCGGTTTGCTCTGCCACTCATTCGCAAGAGTTACGCCCGCCTGATTTCCGATAATCTGGTTGGTGTGCAGCCGATGAGCCAACCAGCATCCCTGATTTTCTATATCAGGTACCGTTATGCCCTGTCCAAGGGCCAGACTGTTGCTGGCACGCAAATCATGCGTCAGAACACCAGCCAAGCTTTCGCCAAGCAAAACGGCTGGGCGCTTGACCCATATTACAGCTCGCAGCAGGTTCGCGACGAAGACCTGACTACGGCTGCAGCTAGTGATGGTGGCACCATTTCCGGTACCCTGCAACACCGCCCAATTCTTGCGGGTACAGTTGTAGTCAATATTTTCGAGGCTGACCAGCTGACCGAGAACTGCGATAATCTAGTTCCGTTCCTGCAGGTTACCTTCGATGCTGACGGTGCAGTTGATGTCGTTATTACGCGTGACGACACTGATGTGACTTCCGGCCTGACTGTTGATACCACCAACAGTACGTTCGATTCGAGCGATGGTTCGGTCACCGTTATCTTGACTGGTGGTGCCATCCCAACAGGTGCATTCGCAAGAGCCAACTACGAATACGACCTGGAAGCCAACCCATTCCAGCCTGAGTTGACCCTCAGCATCGATAGCGACAGCGTTGCTGCTGTTACTCGTAAGCTGAAGACTGCTTGGTCGCTGGAAGCCGCTCAGGACCTCAAGGCCGTTCACAATATCGACGCCGAGAGCACCCTGACCGACCTTATGGCTGACGAGATGGTCGCGGAAATTGACCGTGAAATTATCAATGACCTAATTATTGCAGCCGCAATTAGGGCACAGCATAATTTCGCTACAGCCGCCGGAGCATCTGTCAACTTTACTGACCGCAACATTGCGTTGCTGTACAAGGTCCTTGAAGTTGCCAATATCATCCACCGTACCACACTGCGTGGCCCGGCGAACTGGATGGTAACCTCCGCCGATATCAGCTCGAAGTTCGAGCAGCTAAATGACTTCAGAGGCAGTGATGCCTTTGTCGACGAAGGTCTAGACATTGGCATTATGAACGCCGGTACGATACAGGGCAAGATGCACCTGTACAAAGACCCACTGTTCCCGAACTGCAAAATCCTGCTGGGATACAAGGGTGGTAGCGTTCTGGATGCCGGTTACTTCTACGCTCCGTACATACCATTGCTGAGTACTCCTACTGTACTTGATCCTAATTCCTTTACCCCGAATAAGGGAATCATGACGAGATACGGTAAAAAGTTGATTGAGGATGGCGGCCTCTATTATGGTGTCGTAACAGTTTCTAACCTGTAGAAGTCATAGTACGTAAAAAAGACCCCGGCTATTTTGATCGGGGTCTTTTTTTATTTTTGATTGAATACTTCTACGGAAATTTCAATAGGCTACAATAGTTCTATTCTTCGTAGAAGTATTCAATCAAAAATAAAATATTGTAAACGAATACTTCTACAGGATACTTCTATGAAACTAGCAATTGAAAATCAAATTCAAGAATTACATCAAATAGGGAAAACACAAAAAGAAATGGCCAAAATTTTAAAATGTAGTATTACTACTATACGCAGGAAGATGCGCGAATTGAAATTATATGGGAAAAGTAAAGGAACTAGAAAGTACAAAATCAATGAAGATGTCTTTAAAATAATTGATACTGAAGAAAAGGCATATTGGTTGGGTTTTCTTTTGGCCGATGGATGTATAGCAAAATCTGGTGGTACTAAAAGGGCTATTCGTGTGTTTTTGAAACGTGGTGATATGCCGCATTTAAAAAAGTTGGCGAAATTTTTTAATTATAAAGGGAAATTCCATCCTGATAATAGAGATAATCATCCTAGGGTTGGAATAGTGTTTAATTCTATAAAATTATGTAGATCCTTAATTAATAGTGGGTGGATGGAATATAAACAATCTGGGGACTGCTCAATCATCAATACTGTGCCGCCTATTTTATTTAATCATTTTATTAGGGGATATTTTGATGGTGATGGGTGCATAAGTTATGGTATTCGGAAATCTGTAGATGGTGGTTTGCGTCCGAATAAAGATTGGTATATCAATATAGTATGTAAATATGAAGCTCCTCTGGTTTTGTTTGGGCAAAAATTAGAACAAGTTTGGGGGGAGATTAAAAAACCATATAGGAGGAAGTCAGTATATTCACTAACCTATAATGGCAATAACAAATTAGTCAATTTCCTTGATTGGCTTTATAGTGATGCTACTGTATATTTAGATAGAAAATTTGTTAGAAAGTTAGAATTCAGTGATACTAAGATATATTCGTTTAATAATATATGGGATTTTGAGTTTATTTATAGCACAAACCATGTAATTAATAGAAAAGATTGTAGTGATATTGTTGATGGTTTTACGGATAGGCTGATTAATTCTGGGTGGGCAAATCCTACTATCGACGCATCTGATGATTGGGATAAATGTAAATCGATAAACATAGATAGATATATTGTTGATAATCATGTACGTACTGGATTATCTCCCGGCAATCGAATTATTGAGAAGTTCCAACCATCCATCTGGTATGTCGCTATAAATAATAATACTGCTATTGCTGAATTCACTAACAATAGGAAGATGGTAAAAAAAGCTGTTAATGCGTTGCTTACTACTCCTAATAAACACATATATCCACGTAGACTTATACGTGAAATGCTGTTCGCCGGATTTACCCGTGCGTCTCTGACCAGTGTTCCAGTTTTCTTGGCTGCCATCAAATTATTTAAACTTAGTGGTAATTGGTACGACCCATGCGCCGGGTGGGGCAATAGGCTTATCGCATCATATTTGGCCGGGATTGATTATGAATGCACAGACCCAGGTGTAAGTTATGATGGACTGGTCAAAATAGCTGAAGAATTCAATATCAATGCCACGATCAATAATAATAAGTGGCAAGACCACGCACCAAAAAATTATGATTTTATGCTTACTTCTCCGCCATTTTGGAATAAGGAAAACTATTTAGATGGTGTTGATTATGGCCTATTTGATAAATGGTACAAAGATTTCATTGTGGGCTTGATAGAATCTTCATGTGGTCGTACAATCCTTCATGTAGATAATCGCATTAAAAACAAGTTGGTAGATGATTTTGATGTCAGCATCACTGATGTTGCCTCCATCAATAGAAGTAAAGCTCCTACAGAATTTTTTGTGGAGATATTTAAATAACTTAATCACTATATAATTTCTAAAAGCGATCGCCGAAAGCACTAATAAGCATGAGGCCGCTAGAACAAGTCCCTGATGATGAGAGTCAACTTTTGAGCCTATATTGATATTTAAATGATTGCTAGTCCCTGGCGATTTTACCGACGCTATTATCAACGAGAGGTCTTTACTACGGTGTCGTTACTGTGACTTATAAATCCTATTTATGGATTTATGAATATAAAATGAGACTAAAACTTGTAGACACTGCAACCAGGACAAGCCATTAGATAGGTTCTATAAAGGCAAAGCCAAATGCAAGGATTGTTTGGCTATTGACATGCATTCACATCAAAGTTGCCCAGCAAGTTTTTGCACATTGCCACTTCTATCTCATTGATATTGGCTCTATTGCCAAGATGTGGGCGGTCAACACCAAATACAATACCAAACGCTGAAATTTCTTCTCGAACTGCAGGGTTATAATCTTCTAGCACTCTCCAAAAATGTTTGCAGTCACGCGTAATGTAGTGATTATCATCATTAAATTGCACATAGATTAAAAAATACAATTCTGCACCGTCTGGCTCAGCAACATCGTCTGACAATACGTAATAATCATTTGTGCCACTATCTATCAGGCGTACGAGCCCTAATACTTTGCCATATGAGGATAGGTCATGGGATATTGTTAATGGTCGAACGTGGTTAGGCATTCGCGTGAGCTTCTTGCCAGTTATTGGTCCATAATTGCTATTCACCAGGCACCACCAATCTTTCCACCATATCGAGCAAATCTTGACAGTTCACTGCGTTTGAACAATGTATGTGTAGCTTGTTCTTAAGCTCTAGCATACTTTTGAAATATAATGCCATAGATGAGGCGGCATTAAATATAAGTACTATTTGGAAGTGAACTTTAGAAGCTGGGTCAGAAATTTCCCCATATGATACTATAGATAAATTAAACGAAGAAATCGAAGAATTTCTATATTCTGCACCTGGTAGGCATGCCCAACCTTCTGTTAGGCTGATTCTATTTAAGAATTTTCTCAATTTTGGCACACTTATGCTTGCAAGAAATTATCAATTTCACTTTGTACTGCATCAAGAAGTATTTGTAAATTAGCTATATCGCCATGGCGGTCTAATATCAATAATTTAAGCATATCTAGACAGCTAAATTGGAATATCGATGAAGAAACGTTTCGCTGGCTCTCGTTCCATGCATGAATCACTATTCCAAAAAGCACTTCAGAAGATGGGTCTGCTATTTCGCCATTTGCCACCATATATAATCCAAATGAAGAAATACAGCTATCAAAGTGGCCGTCAACAGGAGTTACCGGTAGTTGAACATGACCAGATATGGCCTGTTTTATTTGCATTTAATTGATTCAACTCCGTTGCAGTATCTCTTGATGGCTGCTTTACAAGCCTCAATCTCTGGCGTCATAATAATAGAACGCATTATGATTGACCGTCTCCATCCATAAGCAAGCGGTATATTGCGGTCATCATCAATTAGCGAGGCTGGCGTACCTATGCTAACACCCCAGAATCTACTCCCATCTGTAATATAATCGTGGCTATTATCGTAAGGACATGCATCTTGCCATACTTCTATAAGAAAATACAGCTTAGAACCATCTGGGTTTAATAAATCCTCAGAAAGAAAATATGAATCATCTCCCGGCTCTGCTGTGTTATTCCCATCCATCACAATACGAACAGGCCCCACAACACGCGCTGTTATAGCATCGATTTCAGATGGTGGCACATCGTCTGGGATTTGTTTTAGCGGTTGTGTGTCCATTCGCATACTCCGTTAGTAATTTCTTAGCATATTGCATATGCTTGGTGCACTATGGTTTGCATGATGCATATGCTCATATGCTCTTATTTGCTTTCCCAAATAAGAGGGTACTTTCATATTTCTAAAGTCCTACCAGTATCCTTTGAGCCTGGTAAAGGTGGAGATAAGCTTGAAGGCTGTTGGCTCGGAGTAGGTTCCTCTATTGCATCTTGGTACCGGTTATATAAAAATGCCCCAGCAAACAATATCGGGGCCACAATAGCCAATATATAGCCCCCGCCATCTTCGCCCATGAACACCATACACAGACCGATAAGCATAGGCAGTAATGACCCAAGCATTAGTAAAAAACCAAAAATGCCTAGCGTGATGTGTAGCAGCCGCATGCATGTTGGTATAATTGTGCGGGCGTATCAGAAATTAGGCAGTTGCTGTATTCTTAGTAGCAACTGCCTAATTTCTTAATTTCCTAGCTCTTCTTTTTCAGACCACCACGTCCTTGCTCGTTGCGGATATCTAGATACTCATCACACAAACCGTAAGCATTCCATAACGCTTTTTTCATGCTACGAAGAGCTTTTTGGTTCTGATTCCTGCATAATGCAGCTGTGATTTTCTCAACAGCGCGTTGAATTTCTTGAAATTTGTCGTCTTGTTCTTCACTACCTATTACTGGCTTTGCCATAATGATTCTTTCTATTAGTTATGATATCAAATTGGGCTTGGAAAGTCTTCTCTCTAGTTCATCTAAATGATTCTTTACACGCTTAGCGATGCCGTCCCGAGTATGTGTGCATTGGGCCATTATAATCCTAGCAAGGGTGTCTAATTCATCAGAATTGAAAGTTGCAAGCTTCTCGATGAGATTAGTACATGCTTCTTCTTTTTCAACAAAAGCCTGAACCCTATCAAGAACAACCTGCTTTTTCTCGGCTTCAGTCTTTTTGCCGCCAAAATCAGTCCTAATACTCATCTTCAATTGATGGATGACCTTACTGTTTGACCAAGTGCTACGTTCTTCTAGCGTGGCGGCCTCACCGGTACGGCGGGTGGTTGGCTTGGTTTTTGCGCGTTTGAATTTAAATCCTAATGTGCTCATTTTCTGTCCTTCCTGGCCTCTGTGAGGCTCGTTTTGTATGAGTCTTAAATACAAAACGAGCCTCATATATTATTCTCAGTTTATAGGGCTATAGACGGCGGGGTGTCTAATTTCTCGGACATATCGCTTGAGACAAAACCACACGGAACATAATAATAATGAATATTAGTGACGCCCCTAAATTTCTGCCGCGTACTGAATTAAATGTCCGACGTGAATTTGTGGTCAGGTCATTTCATATAGAACTAATTGCCGATGGCGACATATGTAATCCATCTAGCACTCCCGCTTTTTCTGTGGAGGCAGTTTGTTATATGTATGGTAAGCAATATTTTAGTTATTGTGCGGCTATTATAGACTTAGACGATTTGGATGATTATATGATTATAAACAATGCTAGATGCATAAATTTCCAAGAGTTTAAAAATGCTGTTGAATCAGAGATTAAGAAATTTATATCGGGGTTGTAATGGGTGTTATATCTATCGCATGCGCTGTTGATGTCCCAGTTTGTATGCCGCAATTTGAACACCACATGTTAGTGATTGACTATTATCATTTGTGGCTTATATCCAATGAATCCACAGAAAATCCTGACTCAATTCCCTACTTTATGATTGTTGTATGTTACTATTCTGTGGTTGGTGGCGTTAGGAGAACGCTTCAGTCGCCCCTATTTCGATTTGATGATATTAGTGTCTTGCAAGAGGAATTTTCTGAACATGCGAATGTAACTGAGCTAATTGACTCAGTTGGGAACCTAGTTGGGAACCTCATTGATTAGTCAAAAATATAGGTATGAAGATTGATATATTATTTGAAAATGAGTCAGCACGCAGAGAGGAAGCTCTTGTCAAAAATGCTGTGCAGGCTACAAAAGAAGACATTGGACATAGTTTGAAGCACTACGTCACCGCATATAATTATTGGGTAAATAATAAAGATGAAGTTCCAGACCAAATATCACAATTAAGCGGCATATTACGCGGCATATTAATTACCTTACACCAAGCTGACGTGCCCATCGATATCATAATATGATGTATTTGTAGTGGATGAGAGAGTTCGACTACATCCAAAAAGACACGTCTTTTACGAGTGGCGATTGCTTCAAAACTTGTGTTGCTTATTTGCTTGGTATCAATCCAGATATAGTCCCGAACTTCTGTGCCATGGAAGGTGATTGGATTCAACATCTCCAAGCCTGGTTAGAACCGCGCGGTCTGATGTATCTTGAACTCGATTGTGATAAGAATGATATGCTTGATTGTCATGCTTTAATTGACGGCACACTGTGTATATTGACGGGCCATAGTCCCCGGAATCCAGAGAAGTTCCATTGCATCATTGGTAAATATGTGTTGAAGGACAATGAGCAGCAGATGAAATATATCCATGACCCGCATCCAGATGGAACATGGATTACAGATTTTAAGCATTATGCTTTTATCATGAGAAGATTGTAATAATGCGTGATGTGCAATATATAGCTAATGAAGTGATTCCATTCCAATGGAAAAGCCACAGTGCTTCTGAATTAAATATTTCGGGGTTTCATATATGTTTAATAGCAGACGGAGAATTGTGCGACCCGTCTGTGGTGCCTACATTGTGTGTAATTCTATATCACCGCATTGGGTTTCAACAAGCAGGCATGTTAATGCACAACATCTCTGAGATGGTTGAGTTAAACCAATCACCACTGAGAAGAGCTGAAAATTGGGGTGAGTGTGTAAAACTGATAAACCAAGCAATAGTATCATATGCAAACACGTTTCAATAATATTTGGTGTATTTTATTGTCATGGTAAAACTACTAAAATTAACGACGGGCGAGCTGGTTGTCGCAGAAACAGAAAATCTTGGGTCGGTCTATAAGCTAAAGAATGCGGTGCAGCTTGTCGGCCATGGAGAGGGTGTGGCTGTGGTGCCGATGTGCCCGTTTTCTGATGGTGATTATATTGAGATAGATAAACTGCATGTTATCTATACGACTAAGCCAAGTGAAGATGTTTTGAACCCATATAATATGCAATATGGTAGTGGCATTATTACACACGCACCAGCCAATATATTGCAAGAATAATATTGACATTTCTGAGATTTTGCTCATAGAACTCGCAATTTCATATTGATTTCAAAGATATAATATGAAATTGCGAGTTCTATATGAGAATCAGATTATCCCATCCTTAGCTGATTTATATCGACTAAAACCATTAATAGCCGCTGAGGCACAAAGGCTCTATGACGAATGGGAGCAAGGGGAAGATTGTGGTGGCATATGCGATGTTATCGCATATGCCATTATGGGCGTAGTGGTTGACCATTTCGACATCAATATAGATATGGGTGGGCAAGATGGTGACGACCATGCGTTTGTTGTTATTCGAGACGACAATGAGATGCCAGTCGCAGGAATAGATATTCCACATCATATCTATGAGAGAGGTGGTGGGTATTGTTGGACTAAAATAGAAGGTGTCCGGTTTGTGCCTGATGATGTGGTAATTTGGGAATACTAATTAAGAGAGGTTCCAATGTTTGAATTTAGAATAATAGCATCGGCTTTAGCTAGGCGAACTAAAGATAGTGAATTAGACGAATCTACTGATTTAGATATTGCTCAATCTAGCCATGCTCTGAAGGTTCTCCGGGAGATTGCTGAGGAACAGCCGGATGCAGTATTAAAAGCCCTAAAATTATATAAATACCAACCTATAACAGAGTCTTCATCTTCCGTACATACTCGCAACCCGATATTGAAACGCAAACCCAAACGTGCTAAAAAATCTAATCGCACCAACCGCACCAACCGCACCAACCGCAACCGCACCAACCGCACCAATAGGGCGCAACGCAGATTATTACGCGGTATGACATTAAGCACAGCTTATTTTCGCAGGCATCAACAATAATATCACATAGGCCCGCTGTATTTAATCTGGGACAAGCCACTAAGAGCAAGAATCAGATTAAGGTTAGGAGCCTATCATGCCGAAGTTATGCCAAATCATCGCCGTCGCAACTGGCCGCAAGTCCGTCGTTCAAAAAGAGGTTACCAAGCAGCATCAGATGCTGCAAAAGCCAGCACTGCTTGATGGCATTTCGCGAACTTACACGCCTTCTGATGCAGAGGGAGAGACTTTACCTGCCGAATCGAAAAAGGTTCAGTTGAATGTTAACGATGCTATAAAGGCCGCAGCCGCTGCTTGGACCAGTATTTTTGATGTGGTCGCGACTCAAGATGCGGCGAATTGTAAGGCTTCCGCAGATGTGATTGTGGGTGGTTTTACAATTATTGAGAATGTGCCTGTTACACACTTGCTGTTCCTAGAGAAGCAGCTAGTTGATATTCATACTTTCATCGATAAACTTCCGACTCTTGATGCAGCACAAGATTGGACATATGACGAGAACAAGGGCTGTTTCAAGACTGAGCCGACTGAGCAGATTAAGACCAAGAAGCATCAAAAGCCGGTGGTTATGTATGAAGCTACGAAGGAACATCCAGCCCAGGTCCAATTGGTAGGCGAAGATATTACTGTTGGAAAATGGACTACGGTCTATTTCTCTGGTGCGATTCCGGCCGACAAGAAGCGAGCTATGTTGGAGAAGGTACAAAAGTTGCAAGATGCTGTGAAGTTTGCCCGCGAACAAGCAAATACTATAGATGTTGAAGATGTCAAAGAAGGAGAGCAAATTTTTGAGTTTATAACCGCTTAGGCGGTTTGTGATATTGGAGCGTAAGTTTAAATTTAAACTTAGATTTAAACAAAACTCCTGTGCAGGTTCGAATCCTGCCCCCGCTGTTGATGCTGTAACAACCTACTTAGCGGGGTGGCGGAATGGCAGACGCGCGGCTCCCTTATCAAGGGTCGTAGGAGTTTATTAAGTTCAAGCTATCGCTCCAGGTTTAGCAACTGTGCTGGCCATTAAATCGAGTTCTGGAGAAAACTAACTGCTTGTGTGCTTGTTCAAATCAAGCCCCTCGCGTTTCGACGCACCCAACAACCCTGCGAGGGTAGCTCAATGGTAGAGCGTGGCAGTCTAAAACTGAAACTCCAGATTAAACGGAATCGTTAATGGTTCGAGACAGGCACTGGTAGACATTACTATAATGATCACCAACATCGCTCCCCAGCGGGAAGGCTACGCGCTGGGGAGCCACTTTATATATCTAATTCATCAGTGAATCGTTTGACGGCTTTATCTAGGGTGGTTTTATCTGATTTACATGGCAGATTGATGCCACCCATAATACTAATTCCGGCATAAATATATCTATATATAGACCCATCATATATGATGGTCTTCACGGTAGCACGGTTTGTGTGAAGAAATTCACATTCCATTAAGAACCATATTGATTTGTAAGGGTCGTCTATCGAGTGGCTTATAGAATTGTTCCGTACCGACACCATATTGATGACGCGGGCGTACGTTATGCGGACTGTCTTCTGCATGGGTTCTAGTGCTACATATAATCTGTGCCGATAACTATATGTATTTAAATCTCTATGGCAAGACAAGAAAAACGTGATTTAAAATGGCTTAAATTAGCAGCATATTTTGCTGATGAGAATAGCAAAGACCCAAGTACTAAGGTTGGATGTGTGATTGTTGGCCCAGATAATGAGATAAGGACGACTGGGTATAATGGGCTAGTCCGCGACATTGACGATAACGTTCCAGCTAGGAATGAACGCCCCACAAAATATCTATGGTATGAGCACGCTGAGCGGAATGCTATTTATAATTCATCGAGGTGTGGTATTCCATTAAAAGGATGCACCGCATACGTCAATTGGCATCCGTGCGCAGATTGCACGCGTGCATTGATACAAACTGGCATTGTCCGAGTTGTTGCGTATGAAACTCCGCCAGAGCTATTAGATAGATGGTGTGATCACATACAAGTTAGCGATGAGATGATGGGTGAAGCTGGCGTTGAGTATATAGAATATCCGAAGTCGTAATAATAATATCTAGCAGTATTTAGGCAAAAGTAATATGGACCGATTAGCGGTCCGTGAATGCAGCAATCGGCTGCGTAGAAGAAGGAGTAGTAGAATGGGAATTATTGAGAAGTTCCAGGCTGTATTGTCGATTATTGAAGAGCACAATTCTGCAATCGGGGGCAAGGATAAACCAGGATATGTTGACCCGTCTGGTTTTGAGGACTCCATCAAGATTATTGGTGGCACCAGTGAATCACGACTTAAAAGGCTTAGCTACGAAGACATTTTGCAATGTCTTCCTGGTTCTGGCCAGCTGAAGCCAGTCGCCTTAGCGAAGGAAATTGCTGCTGTTTTTCGGGGCAATGATGACACTAAGCGACCAATTAGTACTCACCGGGTGTCATTTATGAACCCGGAAGAATTGATTAAAGCATTTGACCCGGAAGAATACACCAATGCTGTCGGTAAACGGCTAAAGGACATGAGTCGTGGCGAGGCATTTATTGTTTTTGAATCTGGTAGAATAGTTGATGTCGATATATCAATGAAACTGCTGAAAGAGGTAAAGCAAGGATATCGCGGAAGGGATAAAGTTTCTGTTAATGGCGATATAAAGCCAGTGTATAGAGTCGGGCAATTACCAGATGCATATGCTGATGAGAATCCGCTATATCGCAACCGGCCTTTGAGGCCAGACGGTACTTGCGATCAGACTGGAAGGTCTTGGGACGGCATATCGCTTGAGATACGACAGTTGGTGTATTTAGCAGTTCAAGTGGGCGATCTGAAGGTCAGTATAGAGACGGCCCATAATACAATCGACGCTGCATTAAGAGATGATGCTGTTAGATTTTTCCGCGAGCGTTATCAGAAGGCAGCAATGCGATTCAACAAGCTGCAGAGACTTAATGACCTACCGAAACTCACAGTCCCCATGAATGCTGAACATTCGACTAGTATCAATAAAGGCACGAAAGTTTTATAAGGAAGAGAATGATGACTAAGAAAGAAGACGCACTCAGAACGTATGTTGCGATTATCCTTGATAGGTCTGGGTCGATGGGTAATGACCATCATAACCCAAATCGTGTTGATATGACTATCGCTGGATTCAATGAACAAGTGCAACAGATTAAAATGAATTCTGAAGATATGGAGACATTTGTGTCATTAGTGACGTTTAATGGCAATGTTTATGAGCATCTTTGGAACCAGCCAGCAGCTGAATTATACGAAACTACAGCTGAAGACTACCGACCTAGTGGCTCGACAGCCATGAGGGATGCACTTGGTTATGTAATCGAGAAGCTGCAAAAGACGACCGACATTGCTGATGAGAATAATGCTTATCTTGTGGTTGTTATCTCGGATGGTGATGATAATACATCTCATCATTATAGTATTCCAGCACTGCGTGAATTAGTGGAATCAACTAAAAAGGACGATAATTGGACTATAACTTATATGGGTTGCAGTGAGGAATACCTTAAGGAAGTAGAAAAGCAAACTGCGATTCCAACTTCGAACATGGCTGCCTTTGACCCCTCTGCGGTAGGAATACGCAAGGGATATGCAGCTAGCGGCGGGAAAATAGGTGAGTATCTAAGAAGTCGTAAATGCGATGGCGTAAAATCGTTGGCTACATTCTACTCAGACACTGCAGGTGTGGCGGCTGATTTTACTGAGGCAGCACTTAACCATGTTGCGATTAAGGACACAATCATTGATTCGACAGCATCGAATCTTTTGGGGTCCGGAGTCGCCGTGGCCTGGGATGATGGCCAATAGCAGTTAAGTAAAAGGGTTGGGAATCAACTCCAACTGATTCCCAACCCTTTTAGTATTTCCACTGCATCTGGTGTGAATGCGAGCCATTTTTGAAACAACACTAGTGGGCCAATAGCTTTGTTGCGTGCCGCATCTTTAGCCATTTTTTCCAGTTGTGCGGTTTGTGCTGCTGGCTTGTAACCGAAATCTTCGATTAGTTTTTGCTCAAGCCCGTCGCAAACCGCCCGCATATTTGGCTTTGTCTTTGTCATGCTAAATGTTGTAGCAACAGCGTCAGCTAGGCAACTATTTATTTTAATAGCTTTAAACCATATTTCTTGACGATTGGTGCGATATGGTTGTGTAAGGAAAATGAGTTAGAGCCAGCAAACAACAGCCCTACTATCCTTCTATTCTTCCTGTTTAACAATAAACTGCCGCTATCGCCGCCGTCGCACATGCAAGTTGTCACTATGCATTGTTTAAGTATGTAACTTTTTGTGTCGCTATACCATACTCTAAATGTGCCATTGGTCGCCAGTACTCTACCGTAAGTCAGTCCAGTTGTCCTGCCAGATTTCATGACTTTTAGTGCGCGTTTCGCACGTGCAAAACCTTTAGCGGCTCCTATGCGGTTTATTTGGTTTCTAAGGTATCCAGATTTTATGACGGCAATCGCAGAATCTTGATTTGTATTATTTCTTAGTGGCAAATATGCTTTTAAATATCCCACTATGTTTGCTGGCGTTCGTTTCGAATCGGCGGTCCCTGGTTGATATATCGGGTCGCCTGCTTTAGCATTATTACTATTTGCTAAAACATGATTATTTGATAATATAACCACTTTTTTGCGTTTATCTATGAAGACTCCGCCAATTGTGCCCGCTGTTACGTCTTTATGTGATACGCTGATGCCGCCCAAGAGTGGCCTTGTGCGTCGTCTTGGATTAAATCTTCTCAGTCCTCTAGTCTTGATTTTCTTCGACCGAATTGCGTTTGGTTTTATATAACTAAAGCGTTTGATTCCCAGTCGTCTGGCCCGCGTTCGTTTTGGGAGTTTCAGCATTGCGGTCATCTTGCCAGATTTACCAACGACATCAGTTGGCAGCCCATCTATTTCGTCTTCGATAATATCTTTTTTAGATAGTGAAGATACTGGCTCTTTGTTTTCAACAAAAACGAGCATTGCCTCTTTGCCAGTTGGTTTGCCATTAGTCCATTTTTCGCCCTTAGCGAATCCGATAACATTCTTTTTGTTTAGTAGAGATTCCATATAATAATTTTGTGTCAAAATTATTATAGATTATGGAGTAGGTATGCCAACAAAAACATTTAAGACTATAGCAAAGAAGAGCGGTAAATCGGTTTCTGATATGGAGAGGTATTGGAAGCGTGCTGAACAATCATATAATCGCGCCCAATCGCGTGCGAAAGCAGGCAAAAGAGAGCCTGTTAGAGATAAACATTCATATGTGATGGCGACTACGCTACGCCAAGCTCAAAGGACCGGCCCAAGACCACATAAGCCACTCGGGAAGAAACGTAAAAAAGCTAAGAAGGAAGCATTCGAGCTTAGAATAGACCAGATTCTAGAATCTATGATTTAGTTTAATGTGTTTCTAATTGGTGCTCGGTCGGAATAGAATTTTCTATTATCACGTCTAGTGATTTGTTTTATGTTGGTTTGGAATAATTGCCCTCTCCGCAAATTATTATTTGCGGTATTAGTTGGGGGCTTTTTGTTGCTGCGATATCTTCTTAATCTAGCAGACACCGGCATTAATGTATGCAAATTCATTAACTTCATATGCAGTATATTTGAGATAAATATACTATATGAAGCTACATATACTATATGAAGACCGTCTCAAAGCTGGGCAGCTGGATAAAATTATCGCCGATATCAAGCCAATGCTGAAAGAGATAACAGTACCTGCTGCTATATGGCGTCAGATGAGGCGATATAAATATGGCAATAGTAGACAGATATTTAGACAAATCAGTGATGAGATGCGTAGAAGGTCTGCCTCAAAGCGTACACATAAGCGACATCGACCGCATCGGGCCTCAAAACAAGAAATCACGCAAGCCGCTAACCTAGCCAAAAAATTATATCATGATGCTTTGGTCCAATCTCCAGATTTAGATGTTGATATTTCTGATGCCATTGTCTTTGCAGCTGAGAAATTTGGCACTACATACAGCGATGTGGCATCGGCTATATAGTTTCTCCAACATATCATATGATGTATTAAATATAGGCCGTTCCGGCTTGTATATGTCATCAGGCTGTCTGAATATGTTTGTATATATAGAAGGCGAGAAGCGGCAACGGAGGGCGTCGGAATTATAGTTCCAATGCTCTTTTGCTCATACCAAAAGTAGGTATGTCGTTTGCCTTTGGTGGTTGCACTTTTGGTGGGATATTTTGCGATTTGACGCGTTTTGGTAATGATTCGACGATGGTTACAGACTTAGCTGGTAGGCCGTGCCTGTTCAATAATGGTTGGACAGTTTTCGCATGGTTTGGAATATCATAATCGCCACTAATTGTTTGGCTTGCACCGCGATATTTTGTGATACGTGGGTGCTCATCGCCCCATTTGAGCGATATTCCTGGTGATAATCCATTATTAGAATTTATATCGTCTGTCATAGATTCTGCTATTTTGTCTATATCATCATAATCCATACTTTATATTTGCAATGAATGGTTTGAAATTTATAACTGGGCCTAGTCGAATACGCCCAGCATTTATATATGGTATTAAATCCATATATGGTGGGATGCTTAAATCAATTAACCCAAACCCAGATGTTGGCCATGTATTTGTGGTGGCTGTTGACCTTATTGGGCCTGGAAACCCGCATAGATGGATTGCTACTGATGGCGATGAATGGCTCCCAATATGGCCTTGTGTTGAGGATGGTGAAATGATATTCATGGTAAGTGGGACATGGCCAGATTGTTTGCGTCTCACTATAGAGGACCAGAAGAAAATAAAACCGTTTATAACGCTGTATGTAGAGAAAGAAATAGGTGATAAATGAAGCTTAACAGACAAATTTCGGGTATGATAACAGAAAATTCTAAAATTCCGTTCGGCAATACTCATAAAGGGCGAAAGCTTAAGGACTGCCCAAATACATATTTGCAATGGATGGTGTTAAAACTGTGGGATACCGATTTACATGAGTTTGCATATGCTGCTAAAAAATTATTATCTAAACGTGAAATTGAAGACCAAAACAGTTATGGAGATTTAGAAGAAGCTGCGGATGAATTCTTAAAGCGGCATGGCGTAAATCCAGCGACTTATGCAGATCGAACTAAAAGACGCAGATAGAATTAGGAGCTTCGTATGGGGTGCTGTTTAGATTGTAAAACCGATATCATGGCAGATTATTATATGGTACATGCTGAAATATGGTGTAGAGCTGTTGATAAAGAAGACAGGCAGTGTTATTTATGTACTGCTTGCCTAGAACATAGACTTGGTAGGCCACTGACCGCTGATGATTTTTCAAACGCCCCTATTAATGAACAATATTTTAGAAATAGAGAACGCAAAAATATGATATGAAACTTAATTCCATATCAGAGGGAAGATTATCTGGTCTTCCGCCTATCGACCAGATTGTTGCTGATTTAACAGGCCGGATATTAATAGTATTCATGGTCAAGACTACCGGGCCTAATCCATCAGATAGGCATGCCCAGATTATCAGCATTGCAGCTGTAGCAATTGATGGTACTGGTAAGGAAATAGACGCATTCAATCAAGAGGCATCTCTGAATCTTGCTACTCTGCGATATATGGATTTAGAGAATAGGGCAGCCAAAGCTGGTAAATTAGAACCTGGTGATATGGGGGTCAGAGATTGGTTGAATGCCGCTGATTATGATATAGATGAGGAAGATGAAAAACCAGAAGATATTGATATAGCAATCGATTTCAAATCATTTATTGAACAATATGCAGGTCAAGCAATACTTATCACGCATAATGCAAAATTTGCTATGGCTCATTTGAATTATGTGTTGCCAGTGCCGATTCGAAGCATATCTATTATTGACACAGCAGAATTTATTAGGTTATACTTTGCGCCAGTATTGCGTTCCATGGCCGATAAAGGTAGTGTGCATGCTAAAGAAATGGCCGAAAGAATGTGGGATGAGATTCAGCAGCGTATAAATCCGTCCCTGTCCAATCTAGGGAAGGTATTGGGGGTCAAGAAAATTCAATGGCATGCCTCTACATTGGCTGAAGAGGTCCGCCAGTTGGCTGGGATATTTTCTAAGATGCTTGCATTTGTGCAGAGAAACAAGGATGTACTGCAAATGCCCGAGTATAGGTCTTATGCTGCGCAAGCGTTGGAAAGGGCCAAAGGGCTATGAGCACACCAAATGGGAAAATACATTTTATTGTGTGTATTATGGCTGACAAGTATGTCTGCCGCACAAACTCTGCATATTGATGATGTTGGCACCCAAGGGGCTAAGAATGATTATTATATAATATTCTCTAGTAGTGTAGATATATACCCACTAGAGAATGATGATGCTGGGCTGCTAAATTGCTCTATGGTGGGATATGGTAGAACAATTCCTGGTTGTGTTGGCACTCATTTCTATCTTGATGAAGGTGAAGATTACTACACATTTACCCCAGAACCAGGTTCATGGGGTGCTGACCAGCATATTGTTAATGTTGTGGATGGGACTAGGACATATCTCTCATGGGTCTTTATATGGGTAGATGTATACCCTGGTGATTTTAATCATGATGGTGTGATTGATGATGGCGATTTGAGTATTTTACTGTCTAATTGGTACCAATACCGCCCATATCGATTCGGGAATGTGTGGCTAGGCACTCATGAAGACCCAATGACAGATGAGTTCGTTGGGATAGTTAATGAGGATGATTTGAGTCTACTCTTATCATGGTGGCATCATGCGCCAGAACCATCTGCATTTTTATTTTTAGTAGGGGGTATACCTATATTATGGCGCAGAAGACAATCCAAAACATAAACGGCCCTGGCAGCATTTTTGAGCAATTATGCCTTTTCTTGGCCTGACCGTTCCTCGACATCAACAACCATGTATATAGGTAAAATAGGAGTGTGCCATGGAAATTCAGGGAAAAATATGGGGCTGTACTTCTACTATTTTTAATAATTGCAACGTGCAGATTAATAGAATAGTTGGCATTAAAGGCGGCCATTGTTCGAAGCACAAGCATGACCATAAATTTAATCTTTTCTATATCGAGAAGGGTCGTTTATCAATTAAAGTATGGAAACGCGATTATAGTTTAGTAGATGAGACCATTCTTGGCCCACAAGAATCAACTGTTGTTAAGCCGGGCGAATATCATAGATTCGAAGTATTAGAAGATGACACAGTTGCCTTCGAGATTTACTGGACTGAGCTGGATGATGGCGATATTTCTAGAGAAGACCATGGCGGAGTGAACGAGAAGACATGATAAATAAATTATGTGTAATAGGGCATCCTAGTCGTCTTGGCGGCGCAGACACAGAATTAGACCACCAGATTAAATGTTGGCACCATATGGGAATTGAGGTGCATATTTGCCATACTGGTGAATTAGATAATAATTGCATATCTATGGAGTTAAAGAAACGTGGGTGCATCTATCACAAATCTATAGATTGGCCGTCGATTGAGGGGTTGCACTGCATATCATTTTGTAATGGTGAATTTTTAAAACATTTGCCAATAATAAAGAAATATGCGCGAACGACCACATTCGTTAATTGTATGACATGGAATTTTCCTGCTGAATTAGAAATGCAGGAAAAAGGGATGATTGACTTCCACCTATATCAGACGAACCATGCTTTCGAGAGAGTCGGCAAGAAATTGCTACAATATCAGGATTATAGGCCGCTGATGTTCGTGCCGTATTTTTGCGCCGATGATTTTACATATTACGACATCAGGCCACAAGAGAGATTCAAATTTGGCCGGATTTCTCGGGCCGACGCAGATAAATTCAATATAAGGCAGTTGTGGATATATGAGACGATGACTGCGCCAACTCTTAAAGAGGGCATTATTCTTGGCTGGAATGATAAGATACAAGAAAAATTTGGGCGGAGACCAGATTCATATGTTAAAACTTATCCCGAATGTGGCATTACCCAAGATGAATTTTATAGGCATAGTGATGTTATCATAATGGCAACAGATACTTTCGAGAATCTTCCGAGGGTTGGCATGGAGGCTATGGCATCCGGGTCTATTTTGATTGTTGATAATAAAGGTGGCTGGCGGCTGCTCATCGAAGATGGTGTAACTGGATGGTTATGTAATGATGATAGAGAATTTGTTTATAAATCATGCAGAGCTGCGTTTGAGATTGAAGAAAAGGCGCGAATGCGTCAGGCCGCTAGAGATAAGTTAAAACGCGAATGGGGTATAGAAGCGGCTGCGAAATCGTGGGAAACAGTTTTCAAAAGCTGGGAAAATCTAGAATCTCCTGCAAGCGGAAGAATTATTGCTCCAACCAGAAAGATTATTATCCCTTAGGTAAAAAATTTATCATCCAAATACCCGCCCCAAGTATGTAGCATAAATGGTTTTCTATTTTTTAGTCTTTTAGCTAAATTAGTGAAGTGCCCGTTTAATTTTTCTGTGTCATTTTCTACTATGCACTTGAAAATATTCAAGGCTGAATTTCTAAGGTCAACAGGGTAAAACATCGAGAAATCATCACACGCCACATTCATAAAGTCCTGTGAATCAGAGAATTTACTTGGGCCATATTCAGTCCTAATAGATGGTACTGCTGCTATGTTCTTCTTATATTCGTTCCACAAACTATGGTTTGGTATCGAGGCCATGATTCCGTTATTTATGCGGCCATCCTTCTGTTTTGAGATGAAGAAGTCATAGATACCATATGTGTTTATGATGTGGTCAAGGCCCACAAACGGATACATATCACAATCGAGGTACCAACCTCCATGTGTATCTAATAAATGCACACGCATTAAATCAGCGAGTTGACATTTCTGCAGCCTCTCACGTTTAACATGGTCATACCAATCCGCATAAATGAATTCATCATGCACTCTGATTTCATAATCAGGATTTAATTCTCGATATTTGTCTATGTTGTACAGGACGTTCTTATTTTTATTGCCCATCCAAATAAAATGGATGATTTTAGGTATAACACACTGCAATACATTTGGTGTATCGCCTTCTAAAGGCCCACTACCTCTTGGCGGCAGGGGACTTTTTGGTTTCTTGCCTATAGCATCGAAAACCTTGGTTTTGCTGTGATAAACTCTGGTTCCTCTCCCGAATAAATATGGGTCAAATGCTGACCCTACATCTATTAGGGTGTGTTTTTCAGGCATCATCTCCCAGATTTTTTTAATTAGAACGCAGCTTAGTGCACCAACACAAAAAGACACGACTTTGCCAGATGTAGTCTGTAGATATTCGATTAGGTCGTTTAATAGTTCATCTGGATTGTGTCGCCAAGATGTTGGTTGCTTAATTGTAAATACTTTCTCTGGTTTGAATGGCATGTTGTTAGCATCACAATTAAATGTGGCACCTTGGATATCACAATCGGAGCCTATAACAAAAACATTCTCTTTTGTGGCCAAGAGAGGTATAGTGGTTGCAATGAAATCCTTGTAATTGCAGTCTACTAACATTGTTGATGACAGTATGTTGCCTCTATCAAACCGTAGTGGCCGCCTACTAACAATTCCGACATAATATTTTGGGTGTTCATATTTAAGGGCTTCATCTAACTCAGTGCTGAATGCTCGGTCTATGCTATCGCCAGTGTAGCTCCAGAATCTCCTACGCTGCTCCTGTCGGTCTATAATGGAGTATTCGCCCTCCCCAAATCTAGAAAATGCAAATCTTTCATCTGAGGCTATCATTTTGTTTATGAAGTCTAAATCATTGTAATCTGCTGTGAATCTGTGTGCTGACTTGTATTTGTTGAACAACCCATTTATATTCATAGAAAATGAGAAATTTTTGTGGTCCTTTAAATTCTCATATATCCACTTCACCTCTCTAATATAAGCATGATTTCCTCTGCGTCTATCGGAATTCATTGGGATTTCATCAAACGTCTGATTCTGAGGTTTATATCGCCAATTATATCCTGCAACAAATATGTCTAAATCGGGCAATACTCTTGAAATTCGCCATAGGTGGTAAAGGATGGTGAAACCTACAGTGCCTATCGGATGGCCGCATCCAGTGCTATTGAGCTTCAGCGTATCGCACATTAATTTGTTGGTGTATGGATTTACCATATAAATATTGCTAGAGCTATAAACGGTATTAACATGTTCTATGATTCTATCGGAATGGAATGGTGCTGGTATCGCTATAACTACTGCCTTTGGAGTATCAAAATCTTTCTTGCCTTGTATTGGTACAGAGTCCGAGTGTGTTATCAATAGGTCACATCTCCGACCTCCTTTTGTGGCACTGTATGATTTGCGTCTGTTCCAATCATTACATCTTATAACTATATCTGCATTTTTTATTTTCTTCTCTAGGATTTTAAGCCCACGGTTGGGAATTTTACCGTTCCCAATGACCACTATATGTTTATAATCTGTGAATGTTTCTGTCAATGACTCGGCATTAAACATTCTTATGCCATCCACTGGGTCCACAAGCTCAGTTTCTGCAATGGGTGTAATTTCTGCAGTTTCTGCAATGGGTGTAATTTTTGTATTAGGTTGCGTAGTTTTTCCCATAATTGGTTCCTTGAGGTCTACGTGTATTATTTGCACGTCATTTGGCCCGATGCTTTTAGCTGGGTTTTTTGTAGATATAATTTTACTGGCGGTCGACTTAATTGGCTCAATATCACCAAATATTTCGCGAGTTAAACTTATAATCTCATCATCTTTTAGTATATTTAGGTGTTTCTGCAGACTTGGGATTTGCTGCCATCTATTCAAGACCTGCATTTCTTGCGCCCGTGTGTCGAATTTTATGCCATCAAATGAGCTTCTGACTCCCTTTCTGCTGAGAATATTCAAGCCATCATCATTGAATTCCAATCCTAAGGATTTCGACAAAGACATTCTATAGTCTTTTGACTCAAACCACAAATTAAAGTTGATTGGAATTAAATCTGGGAGGTTAGAGGTATGACCTAAATATTCATGTGCATATTTCTTCCATAAATCTATGTAGTAACTTAATTTAGGAAGAGTGTATTTGCGTATTATGCGATTCTTTAATCGGCTAGCAAATGTGTTGAATGGGTCCCTTAAAACAATAACTGAATTCTTTATTGTGTCGGGTCCAGTGAATTCATCTTCGTTTCCGGCGAATTTATGTGAATCGAATTCCAACTCGCAGTCCTCGAACCCCATAATGGTTAAATTGCATGCATTTTTCCTGACTCTTTTAACTGGATTATATAATTTGCAATTGCTAAAGAATTGCCGGGGTGTGCCACGCTGGTGAAATATCCAGTTTAAAACGCCATGATTTCCAGACCGTCTTAACCCGAATGCATATATTAATTGTTTAGTTGCCATGTCTATATTTACTCATGTATTTTATGTTCAGAACTGGTTTTAAGAGTAGATATGCTGTTTAACCGCAAAGGATAATCATGCCAAAACAATTAGTGTTTAACACACCAAAGTCTACAGAGGCCCGCGACAAAATTAACTCTGGTATCAGTAAATTAGCAGAGGCTGTCAAGATAACTTTAGGGCCATCTGGCAGAGTTGTCATGTTTGAGCGGGAATTTGGTGACCCTGTTATTACTAAAGATGGCGTTACTGTTGCTAAAGAAGTTGAGTTGGAAGACCGGCTTGAANATATGGCAGCTAGTATGGTTCGACAGGCTACGGCGAAGACAGCAGCAGTCGCTGGTGATGGTACTACTACCGCCACAATATATGTCCAGGCTATATATGAATCTGGGATTAAAGGCACAGCGTCTGGTGCAAACCCACAAGAAGTTAAGCGTGGTATAGATTATGCAGCCAAGACTATAGTGGGCAAGCTACAAGAAGCATCGAAGCCGGTTGTGGATTTAGAACAAATTCAGCAAGTCGCTATTTGTAGCTCTAACCAAGATATTGAAGTTGGGTCTATGATTACCGAAGCACTGAGGCAAGTCGGTAAAGATGGTGTGGTTACTATCGAGGAAGGCAACGCGCTTGAGACAACAGTTAGTGTGGTTGATGGCTTGCAATTCCCAAGAGGATATGTTAGTCCACAATTCGCCACTGACCCAGAGACATTGGCATGTGAATATGATGACCCGAACATTGTTATCGTCAGTGATAAGCTTACTGATTTGAAGAGTGTTTTAAAACTTCTAGAAGTTACTGTCCGAGAAGGCAGTCCAGTGGTTGTTATTGCTGATGAATTTTCGGATGACGTGATTGCTGCCATGGTTCTAAATAGGATTAGGTCACAGCTAAACATCGTAGCCGTCAAAGCCCCTGGATTTGGCGATAGGAGGGTGCAAGTCCTTGAAGACCTTGCCATTGCTACTGGCGGGACTATCCTTTCAAAGGGAGGGATAGACCCATCACAAATTAAATCCTCGCATTTTGGCAAATGCAAGCGTATTAAGATTGATAGGGACTCGACAACTATCTTGGAAGGTAAGGGCGACCCAGACCAGATTGAAGCTCGCATAGAATTATTGAGGTCGCAGTTGGAGAAGGTGCCTGGGAGTTTTGATAAGGAACGGGTTCAAGAGCGATTGGCCAGGCTTACTGGCGGGGTAGCCCAAATTTCAGTTGGTGGCGCAACTGAGGTTGAGGTCAGGGAAAAGAAAGATAGAATTGATGACGCCCTGCACGCCTGCAAAGCGGCTATAGAAGAGGGGATTCTTCCTGGTGGTGGAGTAGCAGCGGTCCATGCCGCTAAAAATGATATAGAACGTTCCGGGTTCTGTGATGATTTTAAGATTGGCATTGACATTCTGCTGCGTGCGTTAGAAGCCCCATTGAGACAGATTGCAATTAATACTGGCGAAGATGATGGTGTAGTGGCCAATAAAGTTAAGGAATCGAATGACTCGAACTATGGTTTTGATGCGGCCAATAAGAAATATGGCAATATGGTAGAATTTGGAATTATAGTTCCTACGAAGGTTGAGAGAGTTGCATTGCTGAATGCGGCTTCGGTGGCGGGGTTATTGTTAACAACTGATTGTATGATTTCGATTATTAAAGACGGTAATGAGCAGCAGCCCCAATCGCCATTCCCATCACTTGGGATGTAAATTTCCTTTTAGTAAAGCCCTATTATTTATTGATAAATAATAGGGCTTTAATTTATTACTATTGCAAAGATAAAGTAGTACATAATGTATTAACGGACTATGCAGAAAAAGGTGGACTAATCAATGGACCTAAAAGACAGGATTAATAAATGCACTGATAAAGTTAAGCGGTGTCAGGATTTTGATTCCCTCTTCATGCTGGAAGAGGATTTCAATTCGGTTGGTTTGACTTTGCGTGAGACCGTCAACCGCAAAATGGCATTATGCCGTGTTGAAGATGGGTCATTTGCATCTAATAAAATGCTTGATGATTTTATATTCGTTGGGTATGCTGATGACCCAAGGGCGTTGCTGTTGGATGAAATGCGTGGTTATATATGTGAATTTGTTGATGAGAATGCTAGTGATGAAGAACTTCGTAGTATAGCATCTAGTGCTAAGCACCAGCAGGTTGGCCTATATGGTCGGACCATAACGCAAATTGAGAATGAAGATGTACTGGATGTTGTTCAGAGGATGGGCTTAGAATGCCCACAACTTGTAGAAGAAGGTTTGTTAGAGTCAGTCCGTAAATGGCTGGAGGATTCTAATGCCGAAATATAATTTCGAAGTACCACGCCCTCGTGGCGCTCAGCCCATTAATGACTGTCCTGTCTCTGAGTCTAATAAACCAGCATGCGCTAAAGACATTATTTTACATATGTTGCTGGCAAGGGTTGCTACAGAGGGCGGTGAGACTGTTGAGCTAAGTACCATATTTAATCCATTAATCAATGCTCTTGATATAGATGTCCCCGAAGATATTCTGCAAGCTGTGGAGTCTATTGGTGTTGGTCCGAATCTTCAGAGATTTCTGGACTGGGTTAACCGGTCGAATCCATTCGACGACATACAATTTGCTACTGATGCTACGCCAGAACATAGCGAGGGTTTGATATTTTATGATAACGAAGCTAAGGCTCTAGCAGTTTATAATGATGTTGCTGACATAACCCTGCAAGTTGGTCAAGAACAATGGATTGCAGTAAGAAACGAATCAGGGGCCGCTATCGAGAATGGTGCCGCTGTCTATATTTCTGGTGCATCTGGAGGCTATCCATTAATAGATTTAGCGCAGGCTAATTCTGAAAATACAGCATTTGTGATTGGTTTGGCCACACATACTATTGCAAATAATAGCAATGGTTTTGTCACAACTAGTGGCATGGTTAATGACGTTGATACGTCTAGTTTTAGCGCTGGCGATATTTTATTCTTATCAGAAACAACTGCTGGGGGTTATCAGGCTACAAAGCCAGATATAACAACTAGGGTTGGTACTGCTGTTACCTCATCGACGACTGGCAAAATCTTTGTTAGAGCGGTATATGCTAACTACTATACTAAAGAACAAATTGATTTGATTATTTCAAGTATAGCGGCTGGTGGAACGACAGTTATCCCTAACCAAGTGATTGTTGCCAAGGGCGGTGGGGGTTCTGACGAGAATGTGTTTTTGTCTGTTGAGGAGGCTATTGATTTCATTGATGGCCTCGCTGGAGGCGACCAACCTGCTGCGGACAACCCATATGTTATATTAGTATCGGCTGGCTTGTATACTGAAGACAACCCTCTAGTAATACCATCTTATGTTAGTGTGCAGGGCCAAAATGATGAAGTATCAATTATACAAGCTTTAAATAATAATGACCCATTGTTTGTGGCATCTGATGAATCGCAAGTTTATAATTTAAGGATTGATGGCCCAACGAATGATGCTGGCATATTGGCACAGGGCGGGGTCGAAACTGAAATAGTGCGTGTGGCATTTAAAAATTGTTTAATTGGTTTACATGCTGATGGTGTTGGCACCCAAGCTACTATCGAAGAATCGAAATTTAAATCTACGACTACCACTGGTATGCAAGCTACTGATTCCGCATCAATCAATAGCTCGAATATACTATCTGAAGCCGCGACTACTCATTTTTATGCTAATGGAGGCAGTATTTGGATACATAATAGTGGGACTACTGGCGGCACTAATGGCTTATATGCTAATAATGGTGGCACAATAGATGTAAATCTATGCACTCTGATTGGCACAACCAATGTGGTAAGAGCCAATAATTCGAGTAATATTTCGGGGATTGCTGTTGAGTCACGTGGGGCCAGTACTTGGGATGTTTTGCAAGAGGATGCTTCAACTATTGATTTGTCATCTTGTAGATTTGTTGCTACAAAATTATCAATGTTCGATGCTGATGAATTAAAACTCAGTTTTGATAGTGATTTAGAAGGCGATGAGGGTCTTATATTATATGAAGAATTGCAGGTGGGTTCGCCAGAGATTGGGCGTGAATCTGTTTTTGGAGAAGGCGATAGTTATACTCGTGGGATGTTAGTTTACACCGAGACTGCTGGCAATGTATTTGCAGATGTAAGCACGGAAGCAGCGAGTGCTTCTGGTTCAACATTCACATTCCCTGGCGTAGCACAGAATAATGCTATTTATGTGTCTAGTGATTTGCAAGATGATACAGATTATAAACAGTTTTTGGGCATTAAAATAGCAAATACTACGGCGGCCGTATTGGGTGTCGGGTCTATCGCCACTGAATATTGGAATGGTGCAGCTTGGACAGCATTTAACGTCATGGCTGCTGATGCTGATTCTCCGTATGATGCATATGCAAATGTGTTATTTACGAGGGCTAATGCATCGGAGCAGCTTAGGTTCGATGACATTAGAACTAATTGGACTAAAAATGACCCGCCTGCCACTGGAACAAATAGGTATTGGGTCCGATTTAGAATAGCAACTGCAGTAACGACTGTGCCTGTGTTTGAGCAGTTCAAAGTCCATAGCAATAGGACAGAAATTAACGCAGATGGGTTTGTTGAATACATGGGGCTGGCCAGGACTAGGCGTAAACTTCCTGCTGTCCATATAGGCAATAAGCAGCCACTTGTGGGGGCTTCTCCAGCCAATGAAGATGTTGATTTTGGTTCCGTAATCAATTTCTCGGTTTCGGATAATGAGTTTGCTAATGGCACAACAGATGGATTTGGACAAATGGTTGCTGTTCCAGAGGGGCTTGATACTTCATTGCCATTAGAATTTACTGTGAGATGGGCACCAACTACTGATGCTGCGTCTGGTGATGTAGTTTTAGACCTTAAGTATGGCATTATTAAAGTTGGCACAGTTCTTGATGGTACGAATGCAGAATTGACCGCATCCGACTTAGTAACAACTACGCTTAATACTGCTGAGCAAGTGTATGAATCTACAATATCATTTTATACGCCAACTGCTGTTCTTGGCGATACTATAGCATTAGCTCTAATCAGGCAGGCTGCTGGTTCGCCAGGCCCAACTGGCGACACTTACAATGGCAATATTTACGTCATATCTGTCTTATTGCAAGGATATTTCTGGCATTAAGTGTCATAGAACCGTCTTATCGCTTGCTTTATTTTTTTGATGACTAAATCAGCGTTGGTTAGCTCATATTCGCTCAGTTTCATGGCTAGGATTAGTGGGTCATCGAAATCAATAATCACTGAACAGCTTTTACTCCATGACATATCCCACGACATTTTAACTATGATGCCGCATAATGAAAATGTTGGAATAGAGTTTGGGTCTGCTAGTTCGCCTTCTGACTTAATATTGAGCACACCTTCTTGCCAAAACCATCTGCCAGCCCATGATTCGTGTGCGACTATTGAATCAATGTTAATTATATCAATGACTTTGCACATATATGTAAAATACTTCTGTTACGTTATCCAATTGACATATGCAGATACTAAATTATAGATGTGGTAATGAAAATCAAGTATGAGTAAGCCATTGATAGTGAAAGAGGCTGTAGAGACTAAAGATGGCGACACTTACTATGTTGAGTGTTCGTTTGACCTTCCTACAATTATAGGGGCGGGATACGCTCCAGATGATGTTATTGAATATGTTGTGAAAAGATGTGTTTTATTGTATCAGGCTAGAGAGACGTTGCGGGATATTGGTTTAGAGCTTGGGTGTGATTTAGAAGTTGAGGGGATAGAGTCTATTGAAGATGTAGACGAGGACGAAGACGAAGATTATGCTTGATTTCCTTCTAACTCCATGCAGAATGCCTTAATCTTCTTGAGAATATGCTCCTTGTCAGCCGATGTTAAAACCGTGAGTCTCTCTGGTAAGTCTACACTCTCAAGGATGTATAGGGCACGGTCTTCGTCAATACCTTCCAATTCAAGATGAGTGTCAGTCAAATGCCGACACCCATACCATATTTCACCGCCATCTGTTGCGATTATTTCATCTGGCGACATAATAGTGGGATTCTTTAATATTCCGGTTGGTATTGTGTCGACACAATACTCACTAGAACTATCAAATGTAATTCTAACGAGGAAATATGGGTTATGCCCGGACCTTCCGACATCATCTGAAATACATCCATCTTCGATAATTACAAGTCTAAGGACTTCGGCCCGGCCTATGTTCTTTGAATTCGATTGGCTGAATTCTATCATTGCTGCCTCCGATGGCTAGTGTGTCGTTGAAGTTGTTGCGATAACTTCTTATATACCTCAGAGAAGAGCTTGGATTGTATATATAATAAGGCAAAATTATAATATGAGGAATGAATTCTCGACACGCATAGATAATATATTAAATGAATTTGGTGTTGGCCACTGGAAAGCGTGGGATGGGAAGGAACCTATCCATTCAATTGTAGACCCAAAAAGTTGGCCCAAATTTAATCAAATGGACCCTAGCACAGGGCGTAGTAAAAAACGCAAGAAAGTTAAAAGAATAGCTGGAAAATTATAATATGCCAATTCAAATATTGCCACAAGCTCCTTTTGACGGTCAGATTTTTGTGGATTTCCATAGGATAAAATGGAGCTATAGTGCTGAAGACTCAACTTGGAATAGGATTGGGGTTGCTACTGATGTTCCTATAGCTAGGAGTGAGGGCAATGAGTTAGGACCAACTAACGGACTGTTTAGTGCACGCGATAAGATAATGCTGGACAATCTTACCGACAAAGCTGGCGGCTTTGGATTATTACTGAAACCTGGGTATTATCTCACAGAAGATGGTGCTGCTGATAACATTCTAACTGGTGATGTTGGGGTTGTCAGCGAGACGTTGAAATTCGACTGTACTAATATTAATAGGGTTGGCGATGGATTTGGTACAGTTCCGACCGTAAAGGTTGGTCTTAGCCGAAACTTTTTAGAATCATACCAACTAGAAATAGTTGGGCCGACAGGGCCAAAGGGCGATAAGGGTGCGACTGGCGACGATGGTAGACCTGGTACTGGTGACGGCCCACAAGGCGATCCAGGTACAGATGGTGCAGATGCGACTGCACATAAATTTAGCGGGATTATTTATGAAGAATTAGATGAGATTTTTGATACTGCAGTTGTTAATTTGAGGCTAGACGCACCAAATGGAATATTAGAAGTCACTAAAGCTAAGATGGATGTGCCGGGTGATGATAAAGCCGCTTCTAGGGTTGCAGCGACTCCAGTCGTACGCGACATAGAATTTTTATCAACTGACCTTAGTAAGTGGCAATTAATAGCAAGTACAGATGACCCGGCTGCGGTTGTTGACCTTAATTTGATAAGGTTACCAAAAGGATGGACCGGTGATTCAGATAGCCCAGTCCCTGTGACACCAGTTAAATTAAGTGTGGCGGCCCAAAGTGTAATTGACCACTTCCAAACTGAGGCCAATAATATTATTGAGCAATGGGATAAAGAACTTAATGACTGGATTATTGAGCGTGATAAGGCAGCACGTGATGTTCTACACAATTTGGCCACAGATTTGGCCGAATGTCAATTTGAACTTCCGTTGGAATTCTGCTTAGGAATCACTCCATCCGACTGTAATCCGACTGCTTTAGGGCAGCCTATTGGTAGAGTCGGCAATGCTGCTCTAATCGTCTTTATAGATGAGACTAAGACCATTTACTATCCTGGTAATGAAACATATGGTGAGACTGGTACTGAACGATATGATAGTGATTTGACCACATTAGAAACCACTATTGCAGATAATACTGGTACTGCATGGGTCAGCACGACATTAGCGGTTTGGAAGCCCTCCCAAGACAATCACGTTATACCGCAGAGTCGCCAGCCTGATGGCTTTACAATAGTGACTATAAATAGGCCACCGACGTTTGCAGAGCTTATAAATAATTTCACTACGTTGCAAAATCAGTTAACGATTGTTGCTGGGGTTGGCACAGAATTTGACAATATCTTCCTGCTGGTTGATAATTCTGGGTCTATGGTAACTAACACAATTGAGCCAGGTTATAGTGCATTTGTAGCGTGGTTAGGTAATAATGCTAGCGGCAATGTGATAGAGCAAACGTTCGAGGATGAGCGTTGGCTACGATACGTTAACGAATTTTTGTTGTCACTAGCAGTTACGCCATAAGGTGGTATATGGATTTTCCTAAAAACCCTAGCGATGGTATGATTTTTGAGAGCACGCCTGGTGTTTATTATCAGTATAGTGCTGGTGTGGCGTCATGGTACAGAGTCTCTACACCATCTATACCATTAGCCTCGCCATTAAATGATGGCTTGATGTCGTCTGATGACTTTATCAAATTGACTGGTTTAATTATTCCTCCCCCGCAGATTGCATTAACTTTTGAAGATTGCGATGTCTCATATGACAAAGGGTTCCTTGATATTACTGGTGATGATGATGGTATTGTGCAGGTAGATGTCAATGCCGAAAATTTCCACGAGAATACTACTAAGATAGATTTCAATCTTGATACTGAAAAATTATCGCAATATTTAGTCACACTGGGGCAATTACGCCTCACTGCTCCGCAAGGTTTACAAGGCGATAAAGGCGATTCGGGCCAAGATGGTGCTAATGCTCTTCCAACCGGCCCACAAGGCGAAGATGGTGTAGATGGTGCTAATGCACCATGGCCCGGAATTTTAGCTGAAGAAACATTCGATATAGCACAACAAAGTCGCGCCGTAGTTGATATAGATGTAAAGAAGGTAAGCCCGGAAGAGAACTATATTGTAGTGCGTCGTGCTAATATAGGCAACCCAGATTCGTGCCCAGACACAATCTTGCCACAAGATGTGCAAAGCCCATGGATATTGGCATTTGATGCGGAGGGGTCTGTTTCAGCTACACAACTCGTAAGTCCTGTGACAGGTGAAGTTTGTGCATGGGCATGTAGGTCTGATTTGTTTTATTTCGATATTGATATTATTCTGCAGTCAATTAAAACACACTGGACTAATTATTTAAATAGTGTAAAGGCAGAGAAAGAGGCGCTAGCAGATACATGGTTGACAGCCATGATAGAATTATTCAATGAGCAAAAATCAGCTCTGTGCTGTGCCCTTGAAGCCTGTCGATCTCGTACTCGCAATGTGCAAACGAGGCAATATATCGAGCAGCAACGGATTCAAGCTGCACAAGGTAATTATCAATTAATCATAGGTGGTGATGATGAAAAAGAATTTCCACCGTTAGATGCTGATGGAAATTGTACCTGGAATATCGCACCAACTAATCTTAATTTAACGCATTTATCAGACCAAGATTGTGAAGTTGATTGGACAATACTTTGCCCAGATGTTATTGGTACAAACTGGGCATCGGCGCATTCATTTAATGCTATGTCATCTGCATATACCCAAGATGTCATAGTTACTGTTGATGGTAGTGGCGACCCAGCCGCTGTTTTATCAGCTTCTGGTGAGTACACTGATGGGACGATATTAGACAGCCCTGAACTAAAGCAATGGGTATGGTCTAATAATGATGGATGGATATTGGTAATATGGTATTGCTATAGTGATAGTAAGTATGCATCTAGGCTATATAAATCAGATGGTATTAATGCTGGCTATTGGGATTTTGGTGGCGAGCATAATGTGACACAATGTTTTATGGCTGGTGAAGTCTTAAAAATTCTAGATTTTGAGCCTGGTATGGCATTTTCTCTTAATGGCAGTAATGCATTGGCCGGTCTTAGGGCCAATATTAAAGTTTTAAGTAAATAGATTGATGACCAATGAACTTTATTATCTTACTGCTGAAGAGATTCGACATTATCAATATATGTTGTCGAATGGGTATGAACACAAAATTGTTGAATTAGGCAACCAAACATATATTGTATTCCCATTAATCGATAAGTCGCACATCGGAGTCGCGTGGCCTTCTGTTACTGGTAAGATTGATGGTGTATCTATAGATAGCGACACAATGTTTCAACCTTGCATGCCGTTGCAAAATAAATTGATGAGGCATCTGAAAGGCTCGACATTAAGAATATTGGTTTTCCCAAAATATGCAAATTAATATTGATAATTTTATGGGGCTGTTTGAACGCCGTGGATTTATAAAATTTATGGCAATACATATGCCAGAACTATTAAAATTACACGGGAATGCTGTTGCGTCTGGTGCGAGCGTATCAGCAATGCGTAACGTGTGCCTTGAGATATATAATAAGCTTAGAGTGTCGCCTAATTGGCCAAAATTTGTGGCTATGATGGAATCGAAATTCCGAGATTCTGCTAGTGAATTATCGAATACCGCTAAAATGATGATGCCAGCGACTGAAGACAAAAATGGTGTGTTTAGTTGTTATGACCCGCAATCATTAAGGTTCCCAATGCAAATGATGTTTCGTGGCGATACTAAGCTATTACCCAGCGTCATAAGCGAGTTTACTTCTAATACTATAGCTGCTGAATCAGTTATTATTGGGGGCTTTGGGTATGTTGAATACATGCCAACTAATTTTGAGGGGTTTGTTGACAATATTCCAGATAATAATTGGGAAATCCGCATATGGAAGGCCAAAAATAAACATGAGGTGAAGAAATGAAATTCGACAATAAAAACGAATACTATGTGGTAAAGGGCTGGTTTGAAGACACTAATGGTTTGCATGGCAATACATTCTATGGCGCAATGGCTACATCAGACAATCCATTAATCCCAACACGTGTGGTGGTTAATGGAGATAATGCGAGGTTGGCCAGTGAGATGGCTGCGAGGCAACCTGCGAAAGTCTTCCAGCAAGAGCTTTCAGAATGCTATGATTCTGGTGGGTTGAACCCAAAAGAGCGAGAAGATACTGCATCCTTGTTATTAGATGACCCAGAGCAGCTACGCCAGATTCGTGCTTGGGCAGACGACGAAGGGATTAATGTATGGAGCGATGGGCGTAAATTGTTTGTGAGCTTCCATGATAGCACCGAAGATGTGGACCACAAAATAGCCAAATTAAGAGAGCTTTCCCCAAATACTGAGATAGCATGGGATTATGAAGCGGGGCCAGGTGATGAAAGTAAATGGCAGCTAGTTACGGAGATGACTGGTAGTGGCGGTATTGCTATGGGCAATTTTGCGCTTAATGTTAGCTCGCCGACCAATACTAGCAAATTAGGGATGCCAGATAGGGGTGGGCATGGCCGCATGAAGAATTTAAAAAGTGGTAAAACCAAAGATTCTAAGCAGGTTAAAGTCGGTCGCAATATCAAAGGCGGCGGTAGGAATAAACTTACCGGATTTGGCTCTAAGGGCACATTAGGCACCATTAGCCAGAGCGGTGGTCGAAGAGGCGGTAATCAATGAGAAGTGTTATGGTCGATAACCAATACCCACGAGTAGGAATTGCTAAACCAGGTAGCCAAGTCTATGAGCTTGTAATAAGTGATTTCTTACAAGTTTTATCGCCACCAAATCACTTTGAATTGTCGGAATTTGACCCGAACGATTACTTTGTCACTAGTGGCGATGCAGTACAGAAGACTAAATATTTATGTAAAGTCTTATGGTCATATGCTGGTGAAGTAAGAAGACAACTAAACAAAATGAAGCGGCCTGCTGCGGCTGACAAGAAGTTTGAAAAATTATGTTGGGGGCAGGCTGGGGCCGCACGTAAAATGTTGAATGCGTTGATTGCTGTTAGGGGAGAGGATGTATTTTTAGAAACAGAATGGAATGAGCACATGCTGATTGTGATACCAAAGAATCCTCGTGTGCGTAAAATCATGTTGAAAAATAAGTAGTAGGTGGGCCGATGAAATTATGTATACTGGGGCATTCTGAATCAGGCAAAACAACAGCCGCAGAGATTTTAGCAGAGCTACTCGATACAAAATGTTTAAACACTTCTGACCAGCTAATAATTGAATTAGCAGCAGCAATAGGCGTTCCTGCCGACAAAATAGCACGAAACAAAAAGCAGTATCGCACACAGTTATTTGATTACGGCAGAAGCAAGCAATCCAAACATCCATCGTGGCCACAGGATATACAAATATTAGAAGCCGATATCTTGACAGGGCTGCGCAGCCCAGATGAGGTTAAAGCAGCTCGTGAGTGCTGCTTGTATGATTTGATTATTTGGATTGATAGGCCCGGATGCGAAGCCAATGAGACTGATAGATTAACGCCAGACCATGCTGATTTGACCATCAAAAACGATGGGAGTATTGAAGATTTGAGAGCGCGATTAACAACACTACTATCCCAATTGCAATTGCAGAAATAATGAGTGCTTTGCGCCAATTTCTTGGATTTTCTGCCTCTGGTGTTTTTGCCTTGTTTATGTGCCGTCTGAGAATCTCTAATTTTGATTCAATCTTCTTGAGTCGTCTGAACTCGATATAATCAATTTTTGTTAGTTCTTTGACCACTAGGCCGGTTCGTGACAATTCTAATATTGCCATCTCATACCGATCGCTTTCGATGGCCCCCTCATAATACTTATCTATACCGTCATCTTTGTATTTAATGTCAGAACCATAAGCTTTCCATTTGAAGTAGGGCATAATCTTCAAATACAGGAGTGGAAATGCAAGAGCAAAAGATGCCTAGAAAATTGCTAGCACAGTATGACCAAGATATTGAATGGAGATTGAGCTATGCGAAACTTGGTGATGTTGGTTTAGATTTACCGATTAGGGTTGCTGGGTCTGTAGTACAGCCTATCGAATTTAGTCACCTCATTAAACCTAATGGTGATGTTGATGACACCACACCATGGCTTGAGGTGCCGCCTGGTGGCTATGCCGAAATAGAGACTGGTGTGCGTGTAAAAGTTCCAGATGATGCGTGGGCTTTGATTACGGGTAGGTCTTCGACGGCCTGGAGACAGCGATTGGTTGTGGTGCAAGGCGTTATTGACTCCGGTTATACTGGCTATCTCCGCACTCTTGTTTATAACCCAAGTAATATTATCAAACGTGTACATGAGGGCGATAGATTGGCCCAATTAATCGTTCTGAAAAAATACGAGCTTGATTGTATTGAAGCGGTTGATGAGCTGCCAGAAACTCAACGCGGAGACTCTGGTTTTGGTTCCACAGGAGCTTGATATGCAAGAAAAGAAATATATAGTACTATATGCTCGGGTTGTTGACGATAAAGAGATGGGTGCTATAATGACCGGCATATTTCTCGGTGGTGTTCGTGACACTGAGGAAGAGGCAGATGAACTAGCTACCAAATGTGTATCGGAGACGCAAGGTGGTATAATCATACCCAAAGTTGTCCGCATGAATACAGATAACCTATTAGATATGATACATAATATCGAAGAACAGTTTGAGCAGATGGCCGATAGTATGTATGAGAACGAGAAGACCTATAATAATAGCAACAAAAAACACAGACTCTAGCTCAATTCTAACTGACCTTTTATAGCACATTTATGGCATTTATATTTATTGTTTTTGGAAATATTATTCCGATAAGATTTTAATTTGATTTTGTTGTGAGTACCACACTCGCAGATTGCTTCTATTATTTTGTCCCAATTGATATTAGAATTTGTTCTATTGTTATAAATTCCTTTATTCCAGCTCTCTTTAATACTACATGAATGACACATGTACCCGCCATGTTTATGTATTGCTCTTTGTAGGGCCTTATGGGACGCCTCAAATTCATTGCCGCATAATAGGCATTTAGTTTTAGGCGCAGTGGTTTTTACTTTTGGACGACATATTGGAGCATTTAACCAATATATAAATCGTTTTTTTGGCTCCGTATTTATTTTTGTTAAGCTATTTGCAATTGCATAATCAGATTCTTTGGACCCCATTTTTGTAGCATAATCCCATATTGTCTTTTTATGGATTATGCATTTATTTCTATCGACATAATAATAAGACGGCCGCGTCTCTCCATCATATTCCCAATTAGAGGCTTTATAAATACTGCCAGAATACCCGAAGTGCGGGTCAGCAAACGAAACTAACAATGTAGCGTCACTTTCTTTTTTTAATAATTTGATTGTTTGGCTAATGGCCCAACTAGCTAGATTTTTAACGTGATATTTATCATGAATTGCAAACCTAGCTAGCTCCAGAATCTTAGATATGGGTTGCCCATGCTTCTTGCACACTGTGTTGTAGCTTGGGTGAGCATAGACTAATGATGCTATTAATAGGTTCGAATTATATACTCCATATATAAATTTTGAATTTTTTCTGAATTTAGGCAGATAATGGAAACGATGGAAAAATTCATTAGCTATCTGTATTGGAATCGTTTTGCATTCTAAATTATGTATATTTATTGTTATTTGTTTTATGTTTTTATCTGTTATTTTCCTGAGAAATTTTTCTATGGCTCCTTTTTTTATGGTTTCTAAATCATCGATATAATACAATTTGAGGCTTTGATAATTGTTGGATATAAATGCCTGCTTAGCTATGTCGCGAGATATGTTTTGGGGTTGAGAGTGCCAATATCTACCTTGTACTTCTAATAATATTTTATAGTCTGCAAGATAAAAATCGAATATATATGGGCCAAATTCACACTGTTTTTTGTATCTAATATCTAATGATTGCAATACTGATTCTACAGCCAATTCGGGTTTAGTGTCTGAGATTGGTATTAAAGATTGTGGCAATTCTTTGCGTTTGCGTTTTTCCCAAACTTTTTTGCCATTTTCAGATGCTCGTTGCTTGTGTAAATCAGATGAGAAGTAGGCTTTTCGTTTTTCGGCAGCTTGTTTAGTAAATAGTCCTCTCCCGCGATTGCGGGGCTTTTTAGCTGCCTCTATCATTTTATGGGATGGGTTTTCCCATCGTTTACGTAATGATTTGGAAAGTTTGCATCTGCTGCAATTTTGGTTTTCCCCCTTAATTGCACCACATATACAAATATCTGACATAATAGAATCCTCTTCTATTATGTACTTTTGACTAAGATAGTTCGAGTTGACCGAGGGAGAATTCTGAGAACTGATGTAGCTTTGACCTCAGAATTACTCTGCGTACTTTAGAACCTGGCCATAACCTCAAACCGAATTTGCCATACTTGACCACATCTGTGATTGTATAATATGGGTTGCCTGTATCTGCTGGCAACAATAAGTTATTCCACCACATCCAGACCTGGCCCTCATTCACCATGATTTTCAGAACGTTGTAATATTCTACTGTAGAAACAACTCCGCCATTTAAGATATAGAATCCGGATTCACTGGTGGTGATGCCTGATGTGGTTGTTTCAGCCTCACCGTTCTGCCAGTAAACTGAGCCATCTTCTGATGATGAAAAATCTTGTATAAAATTATCTGCAATATCAGTTGGGCTAGTTGATTCTAAGTTGTATTCGGTTCCCATATCGAGCGTACCAACTATTGGCTGCATTTCGATATCATGGCTGTTTATGTTGTGCCTAAACTGCAACCTAGCAGCAGTTGTGGTATATTCTTCATGGAGAATTTCTACGACTGTTCCGGCAGCTGGTAGCGGGTCATTTGTTGCCAGATAAATAGCAGCACCAGCACTACTTGGAAGTTTCGCGGCATATTGCACTGTCTGGCCATATGTAAATGAGCCATCAAACATCAGGACCTTGATTGCGCCCCTTGATGGTAGGTCATGCCAGTTCACACCCATCAATTGCACCCAGCTCATGCCGCTATATTGCCCGGTATTAAATGCACCTGTGTCTGTTATTGTTGCATATTTTGTGTCTACTGTCGAAATCGGTGCTCTAAATAACACATCGACTGGTGGGAATAATACACCAGCGGTCGACTCAACCGGCCTGGAAAAATGGACCTCCATCAAGGCATTACGCAGACTTGCTCGGTGCCATATGAAAATTGGCCTTTGAATGTTAGACCCGTTATCGTCATCTACCACTTCTAAGTGCCTGCGGTCCGGGGTTGTACCAGCACCAACAGTGTTGACGATGGAAAAAGTATAATTCGCTTGCCCAGAAGCTGGTATCACACTATCTGGTTCGGTTCCGACGCCATCTGATACAAACACCAACATCGGGTCGTCCATATTAGTGACGCCCCATTCATTCGGGTCTATTAATGATATATCATTGACGCTATCGCTTGGCTCTGTTGGGGCAGAATCATCCTCTGGTCTGAGTTCGATTGTATTCCCAAATTCGACTGCACCTAGTGTTGCCCACAATCCATTTACGTTGATGGTTGTCTCTTTGCAGTAATAGCAAGTAGTCGACCCACAATTTATAGACCACACATCAATGAATTGTCCTAGTGGCAATACAGTGCCAAGAGCGGAATCCAATATTAGCGTATCGTCATCTAAGTCCCATTGGAGTACATTGGTTACAGTGAACTCATCACCTTTCACCGCCTGGCCTGTTATATCCCATAGCTTCGCTTTATATTGGTTTGTGGATAGAACACTTGAGGTGTAACCAGTGATCACACCCATCTGCTTTGTGATTGAGCTGCCTTTATATAGCAGGGCACCTAGCAGGCCAGGCTCAGAATCTCCACTTAACTTGAAGTCTATCCTATTGCCATCGTCATCGGTTCCGACGTACCACACGCATTCTGGAGTGCCAGTGGCACCTGGTGTGAATGCCCAACCAACGACACCGACACCATTTTCATTGCGTTTTAGAACCACATCAACTTCTGCTTCATTTGCGCTAGTCATACCATCATCGTAGCGTTTGAAGATAAATGTTGGGTAGTCGCCTTTATTACCAAGCGTACTATATGTCGAATTTGGATTTATAACTGTAGATTCTGGGAATAGATATACTTTCAGCTCACCATATGAATTTATATTAGGAAGCTTGCCGCCACATGATGGCGGCCTTAATGCGTTGGCTTCAGTTTCATCTTGTATCCAATAGACTTGGAAACATTCCTCAGCAGCACAAGTGAAAGGTGCTGGGACATCAACAATAAATCGGATTACATTGCCGACGCGTTCTAGGCTTATGAATTCACTACCAGCTGCTAGTACAATATCGCCTTGCAACCATCCACCATCGTCGGGGAATCCAGCCCCTTGGAATCCCAAGACGCCTAAGCGTGTGCCGACAATTTCATCTAACTTACATTTGTCGTTTGCCGACATTAATCCGGGAGTATTGCATGAAGCATCTGGAACCGGGTCTTGGCTTACGTGCGTTGCGCCATGAGTGTTGCTGGCGGTTATCAGGCTCTCTCTGATGTAGAACATCCGTTGCTGACTATCATATTGATATGTCAGATTGGTATTGTCTGGCCCCAGTATTTGAACCAGCTGGCCATCAATATAGGTGCTATATGGCTGAAGTTTGTTATCTACCATCAGTTATCTCCAAATTCCTATAATATTTTTGCAGAACTGCTATCCCAGATATATAAATAAATACTCTAACTTACGGTCTGACCGAATTGGCAATATTTTAATTTTGATTGCTTTAGTGGGTTTGAGTACACTTGATAGCTGTTTGTGTTGTGTAGTTGGTACAAACACCAACATATCTTTGCATATGCTACGAAGATACTTAATTCTGTCTATCTGCAACTCTTTGAAATTGTTATCTACTACCAATAAATCGTGTGGTTTGGTAGATTTCACTACCTCTACGCCTATCCGATTTATTAATTCTATTGGTGGTCTGGTGCCATTTAGAGTGGCATACTTGCACCCTAGCATCCACGAAGACAATATTTTCTCATGTAAATTTGGTGATGCGTCGACCAACACTCTGTGACGGTCGATATTGAATAGTTGTTTTATGACAATACCAAATATTGATGGGTCGTGCCATTTTGGGCCGTAGCCAGACCCGTATAACATTGAATGAATTGTGGTTATATTAAAATCCCATTTCTTTTTGCATAATAATTTTTGCAATGCCGAGAACAATATCTTGCTGTTTGAAAATGCGTTAGATAATGTTTTGCGTTCGTCATCTCTATACATATGTGAGATATCGTAGTATTTTTCAATGATGGGCCTGCCAGGTCTGGGGTGTTTGCGGACTGCTGCATATAAATCGACTATATTATGGAAATAAATATGATTTACGTTTGCCAGCCATTTTAATTCAGCATCTATCATGGACTCTGTAATATGCGGTTTTATGTAATCGCCGGAGATCAATATCTCTATAAGGTGTTGAATCAGCAGCTCTTTTTCTATATAACTTAAATCATTAATTCGGTTTCGTGGTATGTGGAAATATTTGGATAATTTTGATTCCTCGCCACTAAATGGACCCCATGTGAATTCATAGTCTAATTTTACTGGCCAATTGCATCGTTTATCGTCTTTCGAAATCTGGCTAGACCAAATGCGGCGTTTTACATAATTGTATATATAACTCCTTTTAAACCCAGTATTATATTGGACCCTTATCCGGTCATTGTATAGATGCGCATATTTCACCGGACTTGCTTCTTGTAATTCACGGGCTAGTCTTCTAACCCAATATGGAAAGTTATAACTCATTCAAGAGGTCTACTATTGATTGAGGAATAGGCGGTTCTTTTGTTTTATTTATTAGACGCCCGATTTTATGTCTTGAACAATTTAGCAATTTGCTCAATTGCCGCTTGCTGATTCCAAGCTCTTCATTGCATTTTAACAACCATTCTGGCTTCGTGTCCCAGTCATCTGGGATGTTAATATTTGGTAATGGTTTGCTGTCCGGTATATATAATGGCCTTCTTCTGGTGCTAGTGATGATACTGCCATCTATCTCTGTTATAATTATTGGATTGACTCTAGCTTTGCGTATCCATTTTTTGATAGTGGCTTTTGTGCGGCCAGCTATCTGGCAATGCTCGTGCAATGTTAATTCTGGATACTCTTCAAACCATTGTCTTAATTTTAATGGGTCTGAAGTATCTACAGAATCAAAAATTTTTTGAAATTCTATTAATTCGTCGTGATCCATTGTTATATATATATATATACAAGAAGCGTTAGTTCTAATTAGATTTGTGAATATAAAATTAACCACAATAATAATTTAGGAATATTAATCAAAGATACGATATATTGTGTGATTGTGTAAATTAGGGTAGATAAAAAGAGCTGCTGCTAAGGCTTAGCGATATTTTAATAAGGACTCCTAATAATTAATCATAAATATGATGAGGTAAACTAAATGGCCACTCATAAATCTAAGAATTATATTTTTATAGACCCTCTATGTGAATCTGATGATGTGTTTGAAGAATGTAATTTAATGCAGTTAGAATCAGGCACTGCGATTTGCAAAGGTAAGACTGGATTAATATTTAGAGAATGTAATCTAACAAATGCTGTAGTTCCTGAAGGTTCTACTGTTATAGGATGTAAGGTCAGTGACGCCGAATTTTGCTCCCACAAGCATCCAAAATGGGTTGATAAATTTGGGCTTACACGATGTAATATTCTTTGCGACCATCGGCAAGGCGATGAAAAGCAGTGGGTTGATGTTCCAAGGAAGCGATTCCGCATTTCGAAGAACCAAATAGATGGGCCAGTAACTCGCATAGTTCAAGAAACTGATGCTGACGGTGTTGTAGAGCAGGTCTTCCAGGCCAGGTTGTGGGTTTACGAAGATACGCGCATTCGCAGGAAGGATGCTACTAAATGACCACTTATTTTTGTGATTTAGGACAAAATTCGTTTGTTGATTCCACAGGCGACCCGGATGGAGATGGTAGCGCCAACTATTATACCGGGCCAGGTGGTTTTTTGCAGTCGCTTACAGGATTCGGCAATGGCACTCAACTTGCTGCAGGAGATATCCTATACATCAAAGGAACTGGTTACATCGCCAGATTAGTAAAGATTGTAACTGGAAGCAGCCATGCCACTTGGGCGGCTGGAGATACAGTTCATGATACGCCATCGACGCCGGATTGGCAAGGCGATATTATTTGGGCGGAAAGCGACACAACGTTTTGGGTGTGGCTTGATGGGGCGTACTTGTGGAATGACATTGATGACGCCGATGGCATAACCAATGACGATAGAGGTGCCGACCCTACTGATGCTGTAATGACTTCGACATGCTACGGCATTGAATTTCCAACTCTCTCCGGCGATACGACTGATGGGTGGATAAAATTTGTAGGTGTGAATAGTAGTTGGGCAGATGATGGAACTTATGCTGTGTTGGATGGTGAAGATGAGGCAGACCACTGCTTACATATGGAATCTGGCGTTACAAACGATATGTTGTGGTTTGAGAACATACGCACTACCCGCGCCGGTACTGGTTGGTATTTCCGTGGTTCTGCTAATTCCAATAATATAGTTATGCATTGCAAGTCTGATTTATGTTTTTATGGCACCGACTTTTACCGAGCCGCTGAACTAACGTGTTTGAATTTTGTCTGTACGGGGAGTACATCGGATGGTATGAGTGAAGGAATTTATGGGTATGATTCAATCTATGCTTTTTGTAAATCACACAATAATGGTGGCGTAGGGATTGGTGGGAGTTCTTCCCGATTGGCGTTTTATGGTTGCTTGTGTTATGAGAATGTCGATAATTACGAATGTGATAATGGCTTATTCCTTAATTGTGTAGCTGATGGCGCAACATCAGATGGTATTGACCAACAAGGCGCAGATGTGCTTAGAACAATAGGTTGTAGAATAACAAACAGTACTGCGTGGGGAGTTGAATTTGCGACTACAGCCTCCATGCTCATCTCTGCATATAGCTATTTCGGCGGCAATAATGGAGTTGGAGACGATATAGATGGGATGTATGCTGATGTAGTTGGCAACACATTCGATGGGTCTGAAACCGACCACGGGTATGTTGATTCAGCTAGTGATGATTACAACCTTGATAGCGATGAAGCTGCGGGTTACGCAGTGGCAATTGATTTGGATGCATAATGGCAAATGAATTCCATATTTCATTAGGATTGCCTGTAGCGAAATCTCTGGGCCAAAGTCCTGGTGGGGTTAATACATTTTATGAATCGTCTGGGTTACTGCCTCCTATATTAACTGCTGGTTTGTCGTCGTCTTCGTCGTCTACGTCATTTATTAGTAGCTCCTCTAGTTCGTCTGTGAGTTCTAGTTCGTCTGTGAGTTCTAGTTCTAGTGTGAGTAGTTCCTCTAGTTCTGTAGTGTCACCGCCGTATAGTAGCAGTTCTAGTTCGTCTGTGAGCTCTAGTTCGTCTGTGAGTTCTAGTTCGTCTGTGAGTTCTAGTTCGTCTGTGAGTTCTAGTTCGTCTGTGAGTTCTAGTTCGTCTGTGAGCTCCTCTAGTTCGTCTGTGAGCTCCTCTAGTTCGTCTGTGAGCTCCTCTAGTTCGTCTGTGAGTTCTAGTTCGTCTGTGAGTTCTAGTTCTAGTGTGAGTAGTTCCTCTAGCTCTGTAGTGTCACCGCCGTATAGTAGCAGTTCTAGTTCTAGTGTAAGTTCCTCTAGCTCTAGTGTAAGTTCCTCTAGCTCTAGTGTGAGCAGTTCTAGTTCTAGTGTGAGCAGTTCTAGTTCTAGTGTGAGCAGTTCTAGTTCATCTACAAGCTCTAGCTCATATGAAAGCAGCCCATATATGCAGGATATAATAGATAATAGAGGTATCCCAGGCATTGGGCATAATCCACATAACTTTATAGAGCGATATGGCGGAGAAATGGTGCCGGTATTTAATTATGAGCCCGACCCGCAGACCACTAGGGGTGATTATTATTATAATGCGAGAATCAACCAATTATTTAAAAAGATATGCAAAGAGGGAGAAGTAAAATATTATTATTGGAGATGTGCTATTACCAATGCGGAGCCTAGACCTGGATATGACGCAGGAGACGTAGAACTTGGAGACCCAGGTTATCCGGTTAATCCTGACGGTGGCGGTGGCGGTGGTGGGGGCGAAGATGACAGTCCTGAGACGGTAAAAGCAATCCATACTGCGATTTATCCAACATGGGGCGATGTGCCTGAACGCAATGATGTTTTTGTTGAGTATGGATTTAATACTGTAATTATGCACAATCTTATCTCTGATTCCACTGATTATTCTGGGTCTCCAGATGCAGCTATTGGATGGAGCCTTATCCGGGATTATACTTCTTGGGCAGATAGCCGTAATATGGCTTTCCATCCAGTTATGTCTTTTGCTTATAATGTTGATACATACGGCAGAGGATTTGAAAAAGGCGTAGGTGAGGATGGTGTTGAGACTCCTTTTGTAAGTCCATGGGATGTAGATTATTGGGATTATCTTGGGGATATTCTTGTTAGCTTAGCAAGATTTGTTAGAGATTCCGATGACCATCGCGCTGATGGGTTCTTCTTTGACCTTGAAATATATGGTCATTACTACAAAGGCAAGAAACAGCCGTATCTTGATCGGATTAGTTGGGGGTATGCTGACAATATTTGGGAATCATATTTAGCTTCGATTGGTAGTGGTGCATCTGTACCAATTCGCTCTCAAAGAAAATCATGGCTTATAGCTAACTCGTCTCTGGATGAATATTACCTGTACCTTGAAGATAATATCGCTGCTTTGGCGAAGAATTTAAAGGATAGGATTCATGCTGTTAACCCTGATTTTATGATTGGGGTTTACCAATCTCCTAATCGGAATTATTATGATGCGGCTATTGCTAGCGGCTTGAGCGAACCAAACGACCCGATTACCGTTTGGGGAACTGAAATGTACATTCCTTGGAAAATTGTAGATGGTGAACTTGTAGTTGGTGTTGACTTATTGCCTACTTTGGTCCCTTATAGTACTTACTATAATTTGACTAGTCTTTATGGCAAGGAGATTTACGGGTTTTATGTTGGTGGTTTTGTTTTACGCGCATATGATGATTTTGAAGAGCTGCCATATCATTTATTTGAGGTAGGGGATAGGTCTTCTGGCTATTGGGTTTATACTGGCCTCTCATTTAGCCAGAGCTACACTTTCTTGCTATCGCATCTGGGCTATGGATATATGGTTGAGTGTGATGGTGGCCATCTTTGTTTGGATGAGGCTTCGTATGATGCTAGGGTCGCACAATATCGAGCGATGTTTATAGATGTTAATACGAGGCTCTGATTATTGAGAATCGGCTACTTCTTGAATCACATTCCATAATTGGTGTTTCTTAATCCGCTCTTCGAAGATATTTCTGCCATTAGGTGTGTCGTACTCTATAGATAGTGTTTGGTCTAGTACGATTCTAATAGTATTACGCCAATCCCACCCGGACTCTGCTAGCATTTCTACTGGTTGGTCGACTAAATCGACGATGAGTGTGTCTTCTAATATATTGTATATGGCGACTAGTTTTGTGCCTGTAGTATAATCAATTACTCGGCCACGTAATCCTGGTTGATGTTCAAAGAATTTCTCAGGTGTATGCCAATGGATGTAATTTTGATATGAATGCCATTGCAAAGCTCTTGGTTTTATAATGGATTCTATGACAACATCTAATTTGTTAGCGAATGACTCTGTTTGCTCCTCTTCCGTCTTTTTCAATTCATCGGCTTCTTCTGCGGCTTTTTCGCGTTCTATTTGTTCGAGGTCTTCTGCCTCTGCGTCTACTTCCGCCTCATGTTCTCGCTCGATATTTTCTGCATCATCAGCACGTTGTTTGGATTGCTCCTTCTTGCGGTTTTTGAACAATTTGGTTTTTATTAAGTTAGCGATTCGTTTGAGAGTATCTTTAGTTAGCCGTGTTAACGACCGTTTCTTTGAAGGTTCTTTTGGAGGCTCCTCTTGTTGTTGTGCCTCTATTTCCTTTAGCTTCTGTATTTGGTTTGCAACATCTGGTGCAACTTTTGGTTCTCCAGGATGCTCTGGCGTCTCGTAATCCTGAGTTGCGGGCAATATGTCGGCCGAGCCTACGCTATGGATAAATCGTTCATCATATTGCCTATATGCTTTAACCCATATCTGTGGTAGGATGCTATAACCAGTCCACCATCTAACTTTCAAGCTATCTGGTTTCATGATTTTTGGCAGGTATGTATTTAGTTGTTCTAGCTCCTCTTGGCTCAAATAATTAAGGTTGATGGCGGCTACTAGTTTGTTACCAGTACGCGGATGCAACCACCTGCCAAGAACTAATGCGCGTGGACGCGGGTCATTTTTCGCACGCTCATAATTAAAACGTAATATTCTTGCGGTCGCTTCTAATAATGGGGTATAATCCTCGTTGTGCTTGAACACTTTGCCAGCAATAGCAGCATCATCGCATTCGATATTTAATAGTTGTTCTAATAACATTATTTATAATCTGAATAATCCAAATCTTCAACTACATGGTCACCAGCATCATGCCTTTTTAATGGCTCGGGTTCTAAAACACCACCAACAATTGGTTCAGCAACATCTATACTACCAACTGGCAGTCGTTTCTTGGTTTTTGGTTTTGGTTGTATGGTTTTTGGTGATTCCATCACTTGCACTGGCTGCGATGGTTGCACTAACTCTATTGGTGCATTTTGTGGGATTCTTTGAAATTTAGATGGTATAGGTAATTTAGGAAATGGTGTTCTTGATGTCACTTCCTTGTTACGCCGTTTTGTATTCATACAATATAACCTAATATAGCTATATCCTCATTTGTAGCGGCTCCAGCAGCTATATGCTCTAATAAAGATTGGAACCCATATTCCAGGACCAGTTCTATGCTTTCAATCACATCCTCTATTTTTCGTTCTGTGTCTTTTAACCCGCCGCTTGTTCGTAATGCTTCAATCTTCTTATGCAGATTCTTAATTTGACCCCCTGCAAATTGTTTCGACTTTTGTACTGGAGGTATGTCTGCTATGTTCTTTTGGAGCATCGCCATTAGTTGTTCTAATTTGTCGCCAGCTACTGCTGATGTGAGTGGCGCAATTTGCAATGATGCTGGTAGTTTTGGATTAAATGGTTTGTGTGGGATATTGCCGAATGCCGCGTCCCATATTCTTTGGAACTCTTCTGTTTTCCCTTGTTTTTCAGCTTCAACCCAAATACCTGTGTCTTCTTTATCCTGCTTTACTAATTCTGGTGGCATCTGCCTATGAATAGCATCCGCGTAAGACAATACATTACTAATTGCCGTCGGCATTCTTTCAATTCGGGTATCAACTAGATTCGGGTCGAACAATCCTTCGAGTCCATATTGAAGTAGCAATATTTCTGTTTGCCTTTCAGAAAGGTTGGCTGCTGAGGTTATATGCGATATAGCTATTTTAAGCTTCTTTGTCTTCTCATTCTCTTGAGCTTCTTCCTCGGGTGTTGCTGCCGCCCGTGGGTCGGGAACGTTAATTGTGCCCTGGCCTTTGCATACATCACACCTGAGTTTTTCACCAGTCTCTGGGTCAATGATTTTACCATCTTCGCATGCTGGGCAATCGATTTTAACAGCTACACCCGCGCTGCTTGGGATGGTTCCGGCCATCGATAAGCTTGGGTCTAATGATGATGGTTTATCTAATGATGCGGTTGAATCTGTAAAACCTCGTTTTCTGGTTGGCGTTCTTATCAAGCCAGCGCCTTTTGCGCCCTTGGTTATAGAGAACATAATCTCTCTTGCAGCATATAATCCGAATGGTGCATTGCCCATGTCGTTTCTTAACGCTTTTAGAACGCCGTCCTGACCATCTGATATTGCATCATCTACTTGGTACCCGGCCCTCATTCCGCTGTATTGAAATGCGAATCGCTTAATGACCGGCATCATAGCACCAATAATCTCATCGATGGTCCATGGTTCTTGGGGAGGTGTTGCTTGGTCTAAAATTAGTGGCATCCATACTTTAGTAAGACCTTTATAGGTTTTTTCGCCTTTACTTTCGTCTTTGATTATAGGCGTAAAACCTTTTTCTATAGCCTCCTTGTATTTCTCCAGTGATAATTTTCGCAGATTTTCTGCGTTTAATTTGGTTGGCACCTTCTTCTGTGTGTTTAATTCCCTTTCCCGGTCCCTCTTAGTCTTTTTGGGTTGTGGCGGCTTATAATCTAGATCGATAGCCCCAGAAATAGCTAGCTGTTTGATGATATTTTCTATGGTTGAGGTATGGATCGGTTCCTCTGTCGTATTTTTTACATAGTATCCTATAGCTTCTGGGTCGTTACCGTATTTGTCGAATCCAGCTTTAATAATGGATATTATATTGGGGTTGGGCATATGTAATCTCCTAGACTATTTACAATAGATTTGACCCGCCAACATAATTATATAACTTTATGGTGTGCGGCGGCACAAGCATTGGCCATAATCTTGGAGGCTTGATGCTCGTTGATAAGCCCGTTAGACAATGCTAGGTCGAATTCATCATCTATTGTGCATGAGAATTGTACTGGGTCATCAGTATTTATTGTGACAATGCAATTATGTTGCAACATTCTTTTGATGGGATGGCTACTGAGATTTGTCCAAGCACCAGTGATTAAATTGCTATGCAATGCCAAGTCGAAACAAATATTTAAATCTGCAGCTAATTTTAATATATCATTAGTGGCTTGGATGCCATGAGCAATGCGGTTAACCTTCAGTTTCTTTATAGCATCTTTTATGTTGTGTGATTTGCCTGGCATTTCGCCTACATGCGCACGCATTATCTTATTGTAATATCGCCATTTATCGAATATTGGAACATAAAATTCTGCGTCAAAATAATCTTCATCACCTATTAGGTCTAGGCCGCAAACGGCATCTTGGACCTCTGGGTGTTTTATGAGGTCTGCATAGGCCAATTGCTTATTGCGTGGTTTGTGGTACTGTATAGACAGTAATAACCCTATTTGGATGCCAGTGCTAAATGTGTGTTTTTGGAATAATTCGCTTATAAATTGGATGGCATATAATGGGTCCCATTTATTAGAATTAACATATTTGTCAATAGAGAAGCTTATTTCAGAATAATCAATACCTTCTGATGCTAAATCATCACATATTTGCTTTATAGATAAATCAATAGCCCACGCTGGCCACTGGATTTCATCTAATATTGTGAATTTGTCTAGAAATGCGGCGAAACCGATATTGCTTTCGCTACATTTCATACGTTTTGAAATTGCATCGACATGCGCAGTATTGCCATTGCAGCCCATTATTTCAGCAACTGTATGGGCGGAAATCGAGCCGCCCATATGCCTATGGAGGTCGCACTTACTTCTGTTCCATCGCATTATATTACTTCTGTGATTGGGATATTTAATGATTTTATGATGATTTCTAAAATTTTGCGCGAGGTTTCACTGTCGACTTGACAACTATTTGATGCCACCATAACTTCTGAAATAGTTATATTAGCTATCGGTTTACATAAATCATAATGCTGATTTATTAAGTTAGCATTTCTAAGTGATGCTACTACTTTGGCAATATATGATTCTGAACCACCAATATCATCTGCAATATGCGATATTGACCCGGAACCTTTATTGCAAGAGTCTAAAATCTTTATCGCATAATCCAGCCATTTCTCTTTAATCATTATTAATCCTGCATGTCTTTAATCATGTGCATAATTTCTTGTTCAGTTATTGTAATTATGCGGTCGATTCCTTCATCGATGTGGGGCTCTTCATATTGCTTTTTATGAGCTTCAGCAATCTTTAACCATTCATCATACCCCCACCCCCTGCCATCGGAATTCGCTCTGCGTGCAGCATGTGCCTCTAGGGCTGATTCTGGAAATTTAATTACGTGCACTACGGCGTCCATTGATTTAGCTATTCCAATATACCGCCTTCGCATTGCCCTTGAATAATTGGGCCTGTCAATAATCACGTTGCGTCTTAACAACAATGCCATCTGCAAAATCGTATTTTCTACGGATTTATATAGTGGCTTTAAATGCTCATCATATAATTTATAATTATCGCAATGTAATGCGTTAACAATAGCATCATCATTTATTATAATGCTACCGTATTTTGAAAACTGACGTGAATAAGTGCTTTTGCCACTAGCAATAGGGCCAACAAGAATTCTAACTATCGGACTCTGCAATTGTGTCATTATTTATGCTTCCTACTGTCTTTTTGTGGATTTCTGGGTTGAAAAATCCAGCCAGTGTAGGTTTAAATACTTCGAACCTTTCGCCGCTTGTTTCAGATGTAGGAATTAAGATACAATGGTCAGAGTTTGACACTGCTATGATATAATTGCCCTCTGGTACTCTTATAGCGTCAGATACCATAGTATTGACATTGATAATCATGCCTTCTTGCAGAGTGTTGTGGTCTTGGTCTATGCTCTCTAGTGCAGTATTTATTTTTTGCTCAAATTTGTGCATGGCTGTTTCTGGTTTCCGCTTTGGGTGGATGCTATTATTATATATGTGGTTATAGTCACGCACGCTGGGTTTGTACCAATACCCGCCAGTGAATATCCATAAGTCATCGGCAAAATATAATTCATTGCCATTTTCTAATAATAATTCTGTTTTATTTAACGGGTCATTACGATTTTCTGATGTGGCGGCATCAATTGTGGTGCGAAATGATGGCCCTGTATAAATATAAAACGGGCCAACTGGAATATGAAGCCATTGGTCCCAACATGTGCCTTCTGCATCATGTAGCATGTCAATATCCTTGTTGCAATACACTTTTATTTATTTTTTATCTCAAATCAAAAATGTTGTATAGCATAGAAATGGTATATATTTAGTCAAAGTTATTGAAAACGGAGCTATCTATGGCGACGATTAACCCAGATTTGGTACCAACAATTAATCCTGGCGACTTATTTGATAGGTTCACTGAGGACAGTGCATTAAATATCCGGTGGCTTGTTGCTACAGACCCAGTATATTATGCAGTTCTCAACCGACCTATAGCTGATACGACTGTTAGGCAGCTTATATTGGCTAAGGCTATTGACGACCTCAATACGTCTCTTGGGTATCAGGCTATTTTTCCATTTATTGTGCCGCCGCAAGTCAGTGATGGCACTGCTATTGTCGATATTCCTGTCAGAATATTCTGGGATTGCCACACGTCTGTTCCTGTTAAATGGACGGACCTAAGGCTGGCTAGGATTGATAGATTAGATGGCACTAATGGCAGCGCATATGCTGGGACTTTAAGATTTATTGTTTCGGCACAACAAGAAGGCGGCACATCATCTGCCGAAATCGCATTATTCTATGCTGATTATGAGATAGATAGCACACTGACATATCAGCGTGTTCGGATTACACCAGCTACAGCGGCAGCAGTTCCTGGGTTCACAGTTATTAGCAGCAGTGAGGCCGCAACTATAGATGGCGAGATTATATTTAGGACGCTAGACCAAACTACATCAGAAGCACAGACATTCTATGATTTATTGGCTCCTGGTAGTAGTGCCCAATATGAAATTGTAGATTCATCCGGTGATGGCAGCGACCCTGATTTCGACCCAAGTCCGATAAGCCATGGCACTGGCATGCTGACGAGTAGTGCATTTAATCTGATTACGCCTGTTGATGCGGACCCAATCACGTGGCTAGAGTCATTTAATTATCCATTCGATATGGACGTCACACGTACTGCGTCTGATACTAGCGGTGTTACTATTCCAGACGCAATATTCCGAGAATTTAATATAATGGCACCTGCTGGCGATGAGCCTACGGGTGACACTACTGGGGCATTTTTCCCGGTTTGGGTCAGCAAGATTGAGCGAGATGGGTCAGAATCGACACCTACATTGACGGTTTATTTTGCAACTTATGGCATTAGCCCTACTGACCCAACGGATGTTATAGAATTTGGAACGTTAACTCTAACGGATGATATGTTAGAAGGCCAAGTTGTTGGCATAGTGCCTAGTGACCATCTATTCCCTGATGAATCAGGGTCAACGTGGCACCAAGAATTTGGGCGCGGTCATGTGGTGTTGTCTAGCAAATGGGGCCTTACTGGCGGCGAAATAGATGATTTCTTTAGCAATTTCCCGCTGCTGGTTGGTGCGACATCTAGTGTAACATTTAGTCAGACAACTACTAGGATAGGGTCATTTGGAGTTACTAGAGTTCCAAAATACACTCCAACTGCAGGGCAGTCAGCGGCATTGGCCGGAACTTCATCGGAACGAAGCACATCATTAGACCCAGCAGCAACCAACAGGTATGTTACTGAATTAGATGAGGGTTTGGGCGACACTATTGATTTGGATTCGCAAACCGGTATTACCTCAAATGCTGCTATAAGCAGGTATGGGAATATGGCGACCAGATCGCATAAATTGTTTAAACTAGTTGTTGACCCAGAACAAGCATCGGCTGATGATGACCCGACATTCTATGCTGATGATGTTCTGCCTAGGATTAGGATTCTATTGGGGCGTGACCCTATTTTCGGCGATGTGTGGTATAATGGTAATAGGTTCATGAGATATAATGGGGATTCTTGGCTCGGGTAGATGTATTTAAATAAAGCGGGCATTAATGCCCGCTTTTCTTTTTATTGTTTGTGACCCAGTATTAGAGGATGGCTGGTTATATGGAATTAAATATGATTACTAATAAAAGCAGAATAGAGTGGGATACCAAAGCCGAGCGTGATAAGTATGTTGCGTTGTTGTCTAAAAAGTTTAATGCCCCTACCATAGCTAATATATTGCGTATAGGGAAGAGAACAGTTTATAGAATCCAAGAAGCATTGGATATACAAACATCTCATAGGCCAGCATATTATAGTTTGGATTATAAATCAGAATTACAAATCATAGAATTATATAATAATAAAATAGCAACATGCCAAATTGCAGACCAATTTAATATTACACCAGATACTGTACTTAATATAGTTAGGCGTCACGGCAGCATAACTAGAAATTCACGTGAGAGTTTAAGGCTGGCATTACAATCTGATAAACATAACGATTTCGAATATATTGATAGTGAACAAAAGAGTTATATTGTGGGGCTTATTTGTGCCGATGGTAACATAACCGGCAATGTTGTGACTATAGGATTAAAGGATTCTGATTCTAAACTACTTTATGACATACAAAGATTTTTAAATATAGGGTCTGTTAATGTTGTAAATAATTCTGGGTTTAAATTAGCTAGATTTAGAATGTGCAAATCGAAAATCGTCGAAGATTTGAAGAATATTGGCATTATCGACTTTAAATCAGATCGCCCTAACCTAATTAATTCGTTGGATGATAATCTATTTAGAGCTTTTCTACTTGGGTTTTTTGATGGTGATGGTATTCTGTGCAGGAGCCAATCACAATGCGGCTTTGTTGGCACTAAAAATGTGATGGAATCTATCAATAATAAGATTAATAGCGTACTAGGGATATCATTTAATCTTTTTGAACATGGGTCTATCTATAAATTAATAACTGGCAATAAACAATATATGTTGAAATTTTTAAAGTGGCTATACCAGGCCGACATCTTCTGTCTAAAGCGAAAAGAGAAATTAGCAAAAGCTTGGATTAATAGGTTGTCATATGACTTAAAATGGTTTAATGGCAACAGGTTTTCTGCTGGGAATTTTTCCGTCAGGCCGCCAAGTTTGAGGATTAAGCTGATAAAAGAAGTTGTTGAGAAGGTAAGTAGCAGATGGATACCACCATCATATACGGCAAATGAGTTGAGAAGCGACCTCAATAAATGTATTGGTGAAAATGTTGATGTGCTTAAAAAAGCTAGGCGATATGGCCGTAAATTGATGATTAATTACAACCCACATTTCTGGGATGTTAAGGTGAGGAAGACACCAACTATCCCAGAAGTATGGACGAAGGCCAGTATCAGAAAATGTATGAATATATTGTCGAACAACAATGGATCGGTTACATTTGAGAGATTGATTCGCGAAATCCAATTCCAGTTAAAATGCAATGTAGCGTCATTATTTCATCCTGGTTTTACTAGATCGATTTTTAGAAGATTTAACATATCTAAACACATGACAGTATTCGACCCATGTGGTGGATGGGGCGGTAGGCTGATTGGCGCATATATTGATGGTGTCAATTATATAAGCACCGAGGTTGACAACAACACATATAATGGCCTGGTTGGGATTAAAAGATTCTTGGGTTCTAACTGCACCATACACAATAAATCATGCTTTGATATTGTGTGGCCAAAATATGATGTTGTATTAACTTCTCCGCCATTCTTCAATAGTGAAGATTATAGTCAATGGCAATGCCATAAAGATTGGGTTGAGAGATTTGTCAAGCCTTTTTTAGATAGGGTCAATGCGAGATGCATATTGCATCTAAATAAAACAACTATGCAAGACTTTGCTAGTATTAGGCAACCGGACGATGTTGTCGAGATTAAAACAAGACCTAATCCAAGAGCTAGCTGGAGTCATGAATATTTAGTTGTGTTCAACTGAATAATAATATGCATATTTGGGGTCATTCTTTATAGCCTCTTCACCCTCAGGCCATCTTCCCCTAATAATATCACGGGCATAGCGATATGCATATTCAGGGTCACTCTTTATAGCCTCTTCACCCTCAGGCCATCTTCCTCCAATAACATAATGGGCATAGCGATATACATATTCAGGGTTATTCTTTATAGCCTCTTCACCCTCGGCCCATCTTCCCTTAATAATATCATAGGCATAACGATATGTCCATTTAGGGTCATTCTTTATAGCCTCTTCACCCTCAAGCCATCTTCCTCTAATAATATCACGGGCATAGAAATATGCATATTTAGGGTCACTCTTTATAGCTTCTTCGCCCTCAGGCCATCTTCCTCTAATAACATCACAGGCATAATAATATGCATATTCAGGGTCATTCTTTATGGCCTCTTCACCCTCAGGCCATCTTCCCTTAATAATATTACGAGTATAATAATATGCCCATCCAGGGTCATTCTTTATAACCTCTTCACCCTCAGGCCATCTTCCCTTAATAATATTACGAGTATAATAATATGCTTGCTCTGCATTGAAGATGCGTATTTCCTCTGAGCCGTCGTCATAGCCCACAATGTCTTTAAAATCGGGGTCCTCTAGTCTATCGGGATGTGGCGTTATGATAATCATCGCACCGTCTTGTGTCTTCCCTCATAGTGATATGCATATTCAGGGCTACTCTTTATAACCTCTTCACCCTCAGGCCATCTTCCTCTAATAATGTCACGGGCATAATAATATGCCCATTTAGGGTCACTCTTTATAGCCTCTTCACCCTCAAGCCATCTTCCCTTAATAACATTACAGGCATAACAATATGTATATTCAGGGTCACTCTTTATAGCCTCTTCACCCTCAAGCCATCTTCCCTTAATAACATCGCAAGCATAATAATATGCATATTCAGGGTCATTCTTTATGGCCTCTTCACCCTCAGGCCATCTTCCCTTAATAACATCACAGGCATAGTAATGTGCCCATTTAGGGTCATTCTTTATGGCCTCTTCACCTTCAGGCCATCTTCCCTTAATAACATCACAGGCATAGAAA